>ENA-OYXY01001045-OYXY01001045.1-human-gut-metagenome-genome-assembly--contig:-NODE-1045-length-11666-cov-4.281802_pt1 | contig 11666 bp, 8 predicted proteins | sample MGYA00244058_ERZ653438 | MGnify/ENA primary metagenome ERZ653438 (study PRJEB26926, sample SAMN06165026) | human gut metagenome | biome: ENVO:00009003; feature: ENVO:2100002; material: ENVO:00002003... | reverse complement strand
GTTTGAGGATATTCAGAAAGCCATTCATGCTTCGGGTTCTTCCTCGTTGGCCGCCGCTTCCGGCTGATTTTCGCTCTGGTTCTTCTGCGCTTGCGCCAGCACCTGCGCGATATGCACGCCATAGGCGATATTCTGGTCGCTGACGAACTGGATTTCCGGCGCATAGCGGATGACCATCTGCTTGCCAAGCTCATGGCGGACAAAGCCTGCCGCGCTTTTCAGCGCCTTCATCAGCGGCTCGCGCTTATCGTCCTCCAGCACGGAGACATAAATTTTGGCATAGCGGAGGTCGCGGGTGACTTCGGCGCGGGTGATGGAGAATGTGCCGGTCACGCGGGGGTCGCTGACCTCGTCGCGGATGATGCGGTCCACCTCGCGGCGGACTTCCTCGGAAATGCGTTCAATACGCTGATAGCTCATGATTTCCTCCTGATGGGATGGTTAGAAAGAGAAAAGAAAAACTTTCGGGATAGATTTGTTTGGAAAGTGCGTCCAAGCCGGGTAGCCAGTCAATGGGTGTCGAGAGGGGCTTTGCCCCTTCGCAGGGTCAAGGGACAGCGTCCCTTGTGGGGTTTGGGGCAACGCCCCAACTGTTACACCGTCAATCCAACTATGCTAAACGCGCTCAACCCTGCCGCCTTAGCCGCAGGCAGCGAAGCGTCCCTGCGCAGTAACTTTGCGCGTCCGCAGACGCGCCCCCAAGCTGCTTTTTCCGCCAAGATTTCGTGAAGCCCCCCAATAATTCCGCATTCCGCATTCCGAAGTAAAAAACCGCCTGCCCACGCCAATCACCGCATGAGCAGGCTTTCCTTCATTCCAAATAGAGCGCTGATGCCGCCGCGACACCCGCGTCGTGCGTAATCGTCAGCAGCAGATGCCCCGGATAGCGCAATGCCGCTTCGCCGGATAGCGCCGCCGTCGGCTGCCCCTGCGCCGTGTGCGAAATGGCAATCTCCGTCAGCGGAAAGGCAATGCCGCAGCCGAGCGCTTTGACAACGGCTTCCTTCGCCGCGTACAGCCCCGCCAGCGTGTCCGCCGCCGACGCGCCGCGGCCGCGCAGGTACGCGATTTCCTCTTTCGTCAGGATGCGCTGGAGGAAATGCGTGTTGTCAAGCTGCTGTGCCATGCGGTCGATGCCGCAGATATCCAGCCCGATGCCGCGAAGCTCAGACATAGCCCATGACCCCGCGCACGGATACGTCGCCGGACAGCACGCGCTGCAATACGCCGCTTTCGTCGCGCACCAGCAGCGCACCCGTCTCGTCAATATCCTCCGCCGTGCCGATGAAGTCGATTTCCGTGCCGATGACGTGCACCCGGCTGCCCAGCGTGCAGCAGTGGCGGCGGTACGCTTCCTGTATGCCGGGGAAGCCGTGCTCCTCCAGCAGCGTCATGTTGTCCTCCAGCGCCTTCAGGTAGTGCACGACAATCTCCCGGCGCACGGGCGGCTCGGCGAACTCCTCCAAGGCGGCGGCGCGGTCAGACAGCTCCGGCGGATACGCCCCGCGCAGCACGTTCAGCCCCGTGCCGACGACGACGTACTCAATCTGGTCGAGGTCAGCGCTGATTTCCAGCAGAATGCCGCACAGCTTCTTGCCGGAGAACACAAGGTCGTTGGGCCACTTGATCTGCGCGTCAATGCTCGTCACTTCGCGGACGGCGTGCGCCATCGCCATCGCGGTCGCGAGGGTAATCAGCGGCGCGTTTTTCGGCGGGAGCTTCGGCCGCAGGAGGACGCTCATCAGGATCGCCTGTCCCGCGGGGGCTGACCATGTGCGCCCCAGCCGCCCTTTGCCCGCCGTCTGGCATTCGCACAGGCACAGGCTGCCGCTCGGCGCGCCCTGCACCGCCATCTGCTTCACCAGCGTGTTGGAGGACGTGATGGTGTGCTCGTAGTGGTTGATGGCACGTCCAAGCGTCTTGGTCGTCAGCTGGTTCACCCAGAAAATGGGGTCGATGCTGTCGCCGGGGATGAGGCGGTAGCCGCGGCGGCCGGCGGCTTCAATTGGCCAGCCGTCTTCGCGCAGCTGGGCAATGCGCTTCCACACGGCGGCGCGGCTGATGCCCAGTTCCTGACTGATTTTTTCGCCGGAGACATAATCGCCGCCGGAGAGGATTGCAAGAATGTCATTCATCGGTTTCATCTCCTGAAAAGAGGTGCTTTTGTTGGAATATATGGTTTTGCCGGAGCAGGACGGAATGCGCCTGCGCGATGTGCTGCGCCGCGTGATGGGCGTGAGCTACACGGCGATGAAGTCCGCCAAGTGGAACGGCGGCATCACGGTGGACGGCGACGTGACCCCGGTGGATGCCTTCGTCCGCGCCGGGCAGGTGGTGGCAATCCGCTTCCGGGAGAACGCCCCGGTGTACGCGGTCAAGCCGTATGACCTGCCGCTGACCATTGCGCATGAGGATGACTGGCTGTTCGTGATTGACAAGCCCGCCCCGCTGGCGAGCCAGTCCAGCGCCCTGCACCCGGACGACACGCTGGAAAACGCGCTGTATGCCCATTTGCGCTGTCCGGCGGATTTCGTCTACCGTCCGGTGAATCGGCTGGACAAGGGCACGAGCGGGCTGATGATTGTCGCCAAGGACGCGCACGTTCAGCACCGTTTGCAGGCGCTTCTGCATACGCCGGAGTTCATCCGGACGTATCAGGCGGTGGTGGAGGGCTGCCCGGATGACGACTGCGGCGTGATTGACGCGCCCATCGGCAAGGAGGACGCCGCCAGCATCCGCCGTATCGTGACCGCATCCGGCAAGCCGTCGGTGACGCACTATCGCGTGCTGAAGCGCGGAAAAACGCGCGCGCTGGTGGAATTGGTGCTTGAAACCGGGCGCACGCACCAAATCCGCGTGCATATGGCGTCCATCGGCTGCCCGGTCGTCGGGGATTTCCTCTATGGCACGGAAATTCCGCAATTGCCGGGGCGGTTCGCGCTGCACGCCAGCGCCTTGACGCTCCATCACCCGATGATGGGGGATTGGCTGTCGCTTACCTCGCCTTTGCCGGAATCGCTTGCGACACTGCTTGACTGATGGCGGATTGCAGAAAGTCCAAACCCCGCTGCCGCTGGATGGCAAGCTGCTCGTCCACCACGGAAAAATCCGGGTGCGTCGGGTCGGCGACTTGCAGCGTGCGCAGCAGCTGGTCAACGCGGCTGTTGCGGCTTTCGGGGTCGTCCTCGCGGTAGCGGCGGAGAATTGTGCAGGGCGTGTGCAGCAGGAGGGAAAACGCGGCGGCGTGGAAGCTGTCCGTCAGCACCATGCTCGCGCCCGCAATCAGAGAAAGCCACTGCGCGGGGGTCACGCCCTTTGCCAGCGGATACGCGGACTGGAGTGCCGATTCCGTCCGCGGAATGACGCGCACGCCCAGACCTGTTTTCTGCCGAATCTGCTCCACCTGCGTCCAGTACGCGGGATTGTCCGCCAGGAAGAAGCACAGAATATCATTGCCCATCGGAATATCGCCGCCGATGAGTTCCAGCCACTTTTCGCGCGGCAGGAGCATCACGGGGTCAGGCATGACGGCGGGCTTTTTGCCGATGAGCGCTTGCAGGAGCGCCGCGCCCTCTTCCTCCCGGACGGAGATGGCGGCGAACCCCCGTATCAATGCGGCGATTTTGCGCCCTTTCGCGCTGTCCGTCATCGTCGATACGCCCAGCGACGGCGCGTAGGCGACTTTCGGCTTCTTCGTGAAATTCAGGAAATACGCCGGATTGAGCCACGTCGGCGACCAAATCTGGTCTGACCCGCAAATCAGCGCGTCGTATGACAGCGCCTGATGCGCCAGCGCGCTCTGGTCGCGGCAGACGGGCGACAAAATCATCTGCGTCTGCCGGAACGCATCAAAGCCCTCGTTCAGCCCGCGCGCCGCGCTGCGCTTTTTCATGCCGTCCAAAATCAGGCGGGGCGAATTGCCGCTGCACAGCAGATTCTTCATCTTTTCCGTCTGCGAGGGAACATAGTCGATATGCTCCGCGTCGTACCCCAAGGAACGGACGGCGTTTTGCAGCGCCCACGCTTGAAGAATCGACCCGTAGTTGTCATTGTGCAGGAAGGTCATGATGCCGATTCGTGCCATGCGCTCACCTCTATCGCGAAAGTTCGCTATCATTATAGCATACTTCTTCGCTGGAAGCAAACAAAACCGTGAAATCCGCTGGACAAGCGGCGCGAATCGGCGTACAATGGGGTGGGGGATTTACGACTGCACGCTTTCCAGCCACTTCTCCAGCGTGACCTCGTCATCGAACCCCAGCCCGGGACGAACCTCCTCCTGCACATCGTCCGGCAAGTCGCTCAGCGGCACGCCGAGTTCGCGCACCAGCGCCAGCGCGTCGCCGTAGCGGTTGCGGAAGATGCACAGCTGCCCGCTTTCGTCCGGCATCAGCACAACGTGTTCCGGGCAGTAGAGGGCAAGCGCGCGTTCCATGCTCACCTGCGCGGGCGAAAACGACGTGATGACCCACTGGTCGTACTTCGCGGCGAGTTCGTCCTTCGTCATGCCGGCAAGTTCGGCTGGCAGGCGCTGGCGGCGCGTCATTTCGTGCCCGCAGGGGGAAAAGGTGACGCGCTGGAGCAGCTCGCACTCGGCGTTCAGGCGGGCGGAAGCGTCGGAGGCGGTCAGTGCGCCGTCCTCGGCGTCGGGCGCGGCGGCGCGGCTGGGCTTCAAGCCGAAGCAGAGCAGCAGGGCGAGCGCCGTCAGCATCAGCACCCCGCGCAGCAGGGCAGCACGGTCGACGGTTGCGCGAATGACGGAATCCTTGCGTTTTTTGTCCATGTTCATCGCTCCTTTCTGCCTTAGCATGGCAGCGCGGCGCGAAATCCATTCATCACATAAAGGAGATTTTTTTGATGATTCAGGCGGTTTTGTTTGATTTGGACGGTACGCTGACGAACACGATTGACGACATTGCCACGGCGATGAACCGTGCCTTGCGCCTGCACGGGCTGCCCGGCTGGGAGACGAAGGAATACTGCTACCTCGTCGGCAACGGCGCGAAGATTCTGGCGCAGCGGGCGGTTCGCGACCGGCAGGATTTGGCGGACGCGGTGCAGGCGGAGTATCAGGCGTACTACGAGAAGCATACGCAGGTGAAAACGCAGCCCTACGACGGCATTCCGGAGCTGCTGCACGCCTTGGCGGAGCGCGGCTTGAAGCTGGCGGTGCTCTCCAATAAGCCCGACGCGGATACGAAGAACGTCATCAGCCACTTCTTCCCGGATGTACCGTTCAGCGTTGTGCACGGGCAGGTGGAGGGCGTGCCGGTGAAGCCGGACAAGGCGGGCGCGCTGCTGGTGGCGGAGCAGCTCGGCATTGCCCCGGCGGATTTCCTCTATCTGGGCGACACGAAGGTGGACATGACCTGTGCGTGCAGCGCGGGCATGAACCCAGTGGGCGTGCTGTGGGGCTTCCGCACGGCGCAGGAGCTGCTGGACAATGGCGCGAAGGTGCTGATCGCCCACCCGATGGAGCTGTTGGAGAAATTCAACTTGTAACAAATGCGTAATAGTTCTTTACAATTGCGTGATTTTCTGATACAATAGCCGCAGGTACTTTGGAACATTTGGAGGGGAATGCTATGAAAAAGAGCATCGTGCGTGTGCTGGCGCTGGTGCTGATGCTGACGCTGGTCATCACAAGCAGCGCGGCAGCCTTGAAGCTGCAGAAGAACGACAAGAGCGACAATGTGCGCCGCTTGCAGCAGGCCTTGACGCAATTGGGCTACTACTCCGGCACGGTGGACGGCAGCTTCGGCAGCGGCACGAAGGCGGCGGTGAGCGCGTTCCAGCAGGCGAACAGCCTGACGGTGGACGGCATCGCCGGTTCCGCGACGATTGCCCTGCTGGAAAAGCAGACGGGTATTGACATTGACGGCAATTCGTCGTCCTCCTCTTCGACCGCGACGGGGCTGTTCAAGGGCGATTACAGCAAATTGCAGTACACCTCCAGCGGCTCGCGCGTGCGGGTATTGCAGCAGGCACTGAAGGACTTGGGCTTCACCATCTCCAAGGTGGACGGCGTGTTCGGGCAGTCCACGTTTGAGGCGGTCATGGCGTTCCAGAAGGCGACCGGGCTGACCGTGGACGGCAAGGCGGGCAAGAACACGCTCGTCAAGCTGGAAAGCTATTTTGATGCGAACGGCAACGTCACCCAGCCGATGATTACGCCCAAGCCCACCGCGGATTTGGACAACATCGCTTATGGCATCCCGACCCGCACGCTTCGCGAGGGCATGGGCGGGCAGGATGTGCTGTACACGCAGGACCGTCTGGCGGCGCTGGGCTACCTGACCGGCATCTCCGACGGGCAGTACGGCGCGGCGACGAAGGCGGCGGTTCTTGCCTTCCAGAAGAAAAACGGCTTGTCCGCTGACGGCGTGCTGGGCACAAACACCCGCAAGCGCCTCTTCTCCGAAGGCGCAATCGGCGCGAAGGAAACGTCGCAGCCCGACGGCGTGGGCGAGCGCAAGCTGACGCTGGGCATGAAGGGCGACGACGTGAAGAGCGTGCAGACGAAGCTGATTGCGCTGGGCTACTTGACGGGCAAGGCGGACGGCGTGTACGGCACGGCGACGGAAAGCGCGATTCGCCGCTTCCAGACGCGCAACGGGCTTACGTCCGACGGCATCTGCGGCGAGGACACGGTCAAGGCGCTGTACAGCAGCACGGCGATTGACGCGGGCAGCTCCGTCACGCCCTCTCCCAAGCCGGTGGATGAAAGCGCACCCACGCGCATCCTGCGCCCCGGCATGTCCGGCGACGACGTGAAGAGCGTGCAGAGCCGCTTGGACAAGTTCGGCTACTACTCCGGCGCGCTGGATGGCATCTATGGCGCGGCAACGGTGGCGGCGGTTCAGGCGTTCCAAGCGCGCAACGGCTTGACGGCGGACGGCAAAGTCGGCGCGAACACGGTTAAAATCCTCTATTCGAGCAATGCGATTGCGGCTGATCCGTCCGCAGTCACGCCCACGCCGACCCCCACGCAGTCCTTCGGCATCGTGCCCACGCGCACCCTCCGCGAAGGTTCGTCCGGCGATGACGTGAAGAGCGTGCAGAGCCGCTTGAAGGCGCTGGGCTACTACACGGGCACGGTGGATGGCAACTACGGCACGGGCACGATGGCGGCGGTTGCGTCGTTCCAGCTGCGCAACAATTTGAGCGCGGACGGCGTGGCGGGCACGCGCACCTACAAGAAGCTGTATTCTTCGGATGCGCTTGCCGCCATCAGCACGCCGACATCCACCCCGACCACGGGCGTGACGCGTCCGACCCGCCTGCTCTATTCCGGCTGCACGGGCGATGACGTGAAGAGCGTTCAGCAGCGCCTGAAGGATTTGGGCTACCTGACGGACAAGGTGGACGGCAAGTACGGCGCGAACACCGTCGCCGCCATGCGCGCGTTCCAGCTGCGCAACGGCTTGACCGGCTCCGGCAACGGCGATACGGCGACGTACACCATCCTCTACTCCGTCAACGCGATTACGGCGGAGGGCAAGCAGGTCGATTCCAACACGCCGACGGTGTACACCAACCTGAAAGTCGGCGCGACGGGCGACGCGGTGCTGCGTCTCCAGCAGGCGCTGAGCAACCTGCGCTACACCGTGACCATCAACGGCACTTATGACGAGACGACCCGCGCGGCGGTGCTGGCGTTCCAGAAGCGCAACGGGCTTGCCCCGGACGGCATTGCGGGCGTGAACACGCAGACGAAGCTGTACACGGGCGACTGCGTGACCGGCGACACTGCGCTGCCGGACGAAAATCAAAACGGCGGCACGGGCAACAACGGCGCGTCCTTCGGCAATGGCCCGGCAAAGAGCCAAATTAAGCTGCAGATGTGGTACACGGAAATCAAGCCGACCATCAAGAGCGGGCAGACGGTGCTGGTCTATGAGCCGAGAAGCGGTTCCTCCTTCCGTCTGCGCTTCTACTCCTTGGGTCGCCACGCGGACTCTGAGCCGCTGACGGCGCAGGATACCGCGATTATGAAGGCGGCGTGGGGCGGCAAGTTCTCGTGGGACGAGAAGCCGGTGTATGTCCTGCTGCCCAGCGGCACATGGGTGCTGGCCTCCATGCACTGTATGCCCCACCTGTCCGGCAGCATCAAGGATAACGACTTCGACGGGCATTTGTGCGTCCATTTCCCGCGCACGCTGGAGGAAACTATTCGGAATGGGGACACGAAGAACGGCGTGCGCCATCAGAAGGATATCCGCAAGGCGTGGAAGGCGCTGACGGGCGAGGATATCACTTGGTAAGCGGATTTTCCGCAAAATAGGGCATCCTGCGGTCAGATGGCGAAAAAAGCTGTCTGACCGCGTTTTTTGGGGCGTGCAAAAATCCCCCGAAAGGCTTGCCAATCGGGCGGGAATATGGTAGAATGTACATGTCAAAATCGGCAAGTATCACTCGTTTTCGGATGGGCAGAAAGGAGAAGCGCGGTGGCTGCAACGCTGTCTGTGGTCGTTCCGGTGTATGGGACGAAGCGGGATTTGCCCGCGTGTCTGGAGTCGCTGCGCACGCAGTCACTGCGGGACGCGGAGTTCCTGCTGGTGGATGATGCCTCGCCGGATGGCGCAGGCGCGGTGCTGGCGGAGTATGCCCGGCGCGACAGCCGCTTTCGGGTGCTGACGCATTCGCAGAACCGCGGACTTTTCGCGGCGCGGATGACCGGCGCGGACGCGGCGACGGGCAAGTACCTCGCTTTTCTGGACAGCGACGATTTTGTGTCGGTGGATTTTTACCGTGCCGCCGTCGCGCTGGCGGAAGAAAACGACTTTGACCTCGTGATGGGCGACACGGTCTGGCAGCGCGAAAACGGCGACCGCTTCGTGCGCCCGGTTCATGCGGACTGTGTGCTGGAGGACGAGCTGCGCGGCGATGCGGTGCGGGATGCGTTTTTTCAGCAGGCGATGACGTGCTACAGCTTCCACACCATTTGGAACAAGGTGATTCGGCGCGATTTGTGGCTGCGGTGCGCACCCTACTACGCGCCGCTGGCGAAAAAGCACATTGTGATGACGGAGGACATTGCGTTTTCCGTCGTGCTGTATTTCTTTGCGCAGGGTTTCGGGCGGCACCGCGGCGACGGCGTGTTCTACTGCGAGCATCCGTCGTCCTCGACGGGGGCGGCGGGAAATCCGGCAAAATTCCGCAAAAATTACGCCGATATTGCGCAGGTGTTTGCCTTCGCGGATGAATTTCTGCATCAGCAGGGGGCGGATCAAGCGCGTCAGCAGCTGCAAAAGGCGCGAAAGTGGTATGCGCGGATGTGGGCGGAGCAGGCGCGGAAGGCGGCGAATCAGCCGGAAATCAGCCGCTTGACGGCGGCGCTCTGCCCGGATTTTTCGCCGGATGAGGACGCGAATCTGCCGGAAATCTTCTGGTTCGACCAGCCGATGACCCCGTGGCGGGACGGGACGGAGCGCATCAAGCGCGCGATTCTGGGGCTGGACGGCATCGACTGCCCGGTGATTTCGCTGGATGTGTTCGATACGCTGATTCTGCGCCCCTTCCGCACACCGATTGACCTCTTCCACACGCTGGAAGGCAAATGGCAGCGGGCGGCGCGGCGGAACATGACCTCCTTCGCACAGGTGCGGACGGAGGCGGAAAGCTGCGCGCGCGCGTGGCTGCCCGAAACGCAAGCCGACGTGACGATGTGGAATATTTACAGCGCCATGATGCAGAATCTGGGCGTGTCGGACGACTGCGTGGGGCAAATGACCTACAACGAGCGGGAGGCGGAGGTGCATTTCTGCCGCCCGCGCAAAATCGGCGTGCAGCTGTTCAATCTGGCGAAAGCGGCGGGAAAGCGCGTCGTGCTGACGTCGGACATGTACCTCGACGCGGACACGATTCGGCGGATGCTGGAAAAATGCGGCGTTCGCGGCTGGGACGGCTTCTTCCTCTCGAATGAGCAGAACGCGCTGAAATGGAACGGTGCGCTCTATCGGAAGATGACGGCGCAATTGGGCGTGAAGCCGGAAGATGTGCTGCACATCGGCGACAATGCGAAAATCGACGTGGAAGCCGCGAAAAAAGCGGGTTTGCGGGCGATGCTGCTGCCGCGCCCGGCGGATGTATTCATGGATGCGGACTGCACGCAGATGGCGAATCTGGGACACGGATGTCTGGCGGGCTTCACGACGGCGGATGCCATGCAGCCGCTGGCGCTCAGGTGCGCGCAGGGAATGGCGGCCAACCGCTTCTTCGACGACGGCTATGCCCCCGCGACGGCGGATTCCGCGTTTGCGGCGTATCCGTCGCGGCTGGGGTACTACGCCGTCGGCACACACCTGCTGGCGCTGGCGAAGTGGCTGCTGTGCCGCTGTCGGGCGGATGGCGTAAAGCGGCTGGTGTTCCTCGCACGGGATGGCGCACTGCTGCGGCAGGCAGTCGAGCTGCTGCGCACGGACGCGGATGATGTCGAAACAGACTACATTCCCGCGTCGCGGCGGTGCTTGCTGCCCGCGCTGATGGCGAATCCGACCGACTGGGCGGCGCTGCCGGTGCGCTGGGCGGTCTACACGCCCGAAAAGGCGCTGAAGCTACTGTCCTTCTGCACACTTGACGCGCCGGAAAGCGAACTGCGGCATCAGGCGGAGACGGCGGGTTTCCCGTGGCAATCGCCGTTTCAGGAGAAAACGCGCTGGCAGGCGTTTCTGCGCTTCTTCCGCGACAAGCTCTACGACGGCTGCCGTCATCAGGCGGCATACAGCGCGGCACGGGCGTATTATGAGGAAAAGCTGCCGGAAGGCTCAGCGTGCTTTGACATGGGGTACAGCGGGCGTTTGCAGGCGGCGCTCTGCCAGCTGACGCAGCGCGCGGTTCCGGTCTACTACGTCCATGCGGACGGGCGGAACAGCGAGCGCTTGTCCGCTGCCTACGATTTCCCCGTACACTGCTTCTATCCGATGCCGCCCGCCATGTCCGGCGCGTTCCGCGAGTTCCTGCTGTCCTCCGACGAAGCGCCCTGCGTGGGCTTCGAGCGGCAGAATGCGCGTGTCGTCCCGGTGTACGCGCAGGAGGGGCGCAATGAAGCCGCGCACTTCCTGTCAACCTGCGTCCAGCATCACGCGCTGCAATTCGTGCGCGATTTCCACGATACCTTCGCCGGAACGGGCGTGATGCAGTCGCTTGACAATCCCGGCGTGCAGCTGGCAATGTCGCTGCCCTTCGAGGGGGCGCTGCGGCGGCTGCCCGAAGCGGACGCGGAGCTGCTGCGGAACATCCCGGTCGAGGACGTGGTGTTCGCGGGGGAGAACGCGCTGGATTTGCGGACGCTGGTGCGCGACCAGTCGGCGGAGGCGGCGGTTGCGGCGCACGAGCTGGGCGCGGCGGACGCGCCGAGCCGCATGATTGGCTTCATCCCGGAGCAGACCGGGCTGGTGAAGCGGACGATTGGCTTCCTGCTGTTCGACCGCGAAACGTTTCGGAAGAAGCTGCGCAAGCGGATGAAACGAATGAGCAATTAGCAATGCTCTTCGTTCCTCCAATAAACACGCGGGTAAATTATGCAGTTGTCACCAACTCAATCGCGAGAAGGGAGTCCAGAGGGTCGAAGACCCTTTGGCGGGTCAAGGGCAGCGCGCTTGCGTCCCCTCAATAAACACGCGGGTAAATTATGCAGTTGTCACCAACTCAATCGCGAGAAGGGA
>ENA-OYXY01001024-OYXY01001024.1-human-gut-metagenome-genome-assembly--contig:-NODE-1024-length-11797-cov-7.682933_pt1 | contig 11797 bp, 10 predicted proteins | sample MGYA00244058_ERZ653438 | MGnify/ENA primary metagenome ERZ653438 (study PRJEB26926, sample SAMN06165026) | human gut metagenome | biome: ENVO:00009003; feature: ENVO:2100002; material: ENVO:00002003... | reverse complement strand
TACACAAGGCTATTCGTCGGCAGCGTCAGATGTGTATAAGAGACAGATATAGGAATGTTAGTTATATTTACAGTAATAGCAGCTGTTGTATATAATGTCCAGTATGAACGTTCAAGAAAAGGTCTTAAGAAATATTTTTCAAGACTTAATAAGCTTGAAAGATTTTATAACAGCCAGAAGAAAAGAAAGTAAATATGGAGGATATAATGGCGGTTTTATTAGAACTCAAAGAGAATTTTAAAAGATTTTACAACAAATATGATATATATATTGTACCGGTGGCTAAGTTTATAGCAGCATTGGTTTCATTTCTTATGCTTAATGCCTCTATCGGCTATATGGATAAGCTTAATAGTCCTATAATAGCAGTATTAGTATCGGTTATATGTGCATTTCTGCCTAATGGCTTTACAATAGTAATGCTTTCGATATTTATGATTGCACACTTGTATGCAATATCAGTAGAATTTGCACTTATTGCATTGTGCGTAGTGCTTCTTATGTATCTGTTATATTTCAGATTTACACCAAAGCTTGGATATCTGCTAATATTAACAGTAATTATGTGTGGTTTTAAGATACCTTATGTTATACCGGTTGCTGTAGGTTTATGCTCATCATTTCTTGCGGCAATACCTGTAAGCTTTGGTGTAATAATTTATTATATAATTAATACAGCCAGTGCTTACGAAGCAGCAGTTACTAACAAATCTTTAACAGAGAGTATGTTACAGGTTTCTTATTTAATAGAAAGTCTTGTTAAGGACAAGCAGATGATAGTGTTAATTGCAGCACTTGCAGTTACAGTAATTGTTGTATACATAATAAGAAGACTTAAGATTGACTATGCATGGGGTTACGCTATAGGAATAGGAAGTGTATTACAGTTCATAATTCTTGTTGTATGCGAGATTGTATTTAAGACTGAATTTAATATAGTTCTTATTGTAATCGGAGTTATATTAGGTGCACTTGCAGGTTATATCTGTAATGTTATGTTCTTTGCAGTTGATTTCAGAAGAACAGAGTATGTACAGTATGAAGATGACGAATACTATTATTATGTAAAGGCTGTGCCTAAGATTAATGTAGCAGGTGAGGATGTAAAGGTTAAGCAGATTAATGCAAGAAAGACCAGGAAAGCCTCAGATATAAGTGATGTAAGACAGGCTAAATCAACAACTGCTGCCACAGAAGAAGACGAAGATATGATATTTTTTGATAAATAATAGTATATTTATCATATAGAAATTAAAAGGGTGGTGAGAATGTGACTACATCAGGTAATCTGTTGCAGAATTATTTTTCAAGATTATATATACCAAGGATTACATGGACAGATATTATAGAGATAATTATTATTGCGGTTGTTCTTTATAATATTCTGTTATGGATAATGAATACTAAAGCGTGGGCTTTGCTTAAAGGAATTATAGTAGTAGGTTTATTCGCGGTAGTTGCATATCTGCTTAACTTAAAGACTATATTGTGGATAGCAGGAAAGACGATAAGTGTTGGAATTATAGCACTTGTTATTATATTCCAGCCCGAGTTAAGAAGGGCGTTAGAGCAGTTAGGAAGGAAGAAATTTGTTCTTAATTTCCTGAATTTTGGTGATAACAGCAATAAAGATGAGCGTTTTAGTGTTAAGACAGCTGACGAAATTGTTGATGCGTGCTACAGGATGGGAGCGGTAAGGACAGGTGCATTGATAGTTATAGAACAGGATATGCTTCTGGAAGAGTATATAAAGACAGGAATACCTGTAGATGGTATTGTCACAAGCCAGCTTCTTATTAATATATTTGAGCATAATACACCGCTTCACGATGGTGCAGTTATAGTTAGGGGTAACAGGGTTGTTGCAGCTACCTGTTATCTTCCACTTACAGATAATGTTAATCTTAGCAAGGCTTTAGGAACAAGACACCGTGCCGGAGTCGGAATAAGCGAAGCTACAGACAGTATGACAATTATTGTATCAGAGGAAACGGGTAAGGTTTCCGTAGCTTTTGGTGGTGAATTAATACACGATATTGATGCAGATTCTTTAAAGAATAAACTGGAATATATCCGTAGAAAGAATATAGATGTTAAGTCTTTCAGGATATGGAGAGGCAGGTTGAAGCATGAAAGAGAAGATATTTAAGAATTTCAGCCTGAAGTTATTATCCGCTGTATTTGCAGTTGTTCTATGGACAGTTATTGTTAATATATATGACCCTAACACGAGTTATACATTCAGTAATATAACTGTACAGCTTATTAATACACAGAGCCTTACAGACAAAGATTACAGTTATGAAGTTGTTGATGGCGGCAAGATTTCAGTTACAGTAAGCGGTCCAAAGAGTGTCGTAACAGACCTTAAGACAAGTGATATAAGTGCAACCGCAGATTTGAGTAAGGTTACTGCATTTACAGATTATGTAGATATACAGGTTCAGGTAATTAAAGATGGACAGGTTCTTAATAATGTAGAGGCTGTTCCAAGAACATCAGCACTTAAGCTAAGCATAGAGAACAGGGATACCAAGACTTTGTCATTAGATGTTAACACGACAGGTTCTACAGCTTCAGGATATACGGTTGCTTCGACAAGTTCATCACCAACATATATCAAAGTTACAGGTCCTACATCTTTACTTGAGAGTGTAGCAGCATTATCAGTAAATATAGATGTATCAGGTGCTAAGGAAGACATAAGCACAAGTGCAGATGTTAAGATGTTAGATGAAGATGGTAATGAAATAGTAAATGATGCACTTGAACTGTCATGTACTAAAGCAGATATCAATGTTGATATAGCAAGAATGAAGACGGTGTCAATAACAGCAAAGACAAGTGGAACGCCGGCAGACGGATATATTATAACAGATACAATATTAAGCCAGGCATCTGCGGTTATAACAGGTTCAGATGATTTGCTGGGTAAAGTAGATACAATAACAATTCCATCGCAGAATATTAATGCTGATGGATTGAGTGCTGATAAGACATATACTTTCAGATTATCAGATTATGTTCCATCAGGAATTAAATTTGTATCTGACAGCAGTCTTACTGTTACAGTTAAGATAGCACAGAAGGCTACAAAGCAGATAAGTCTTTCAGCTTCAGAGATAACACTTAATAATATACAGACAGGGTTTAATGCACAGGTAATGCAGGGTATTACATTTACTGTAACAGGTAATGATAATGTGTTATCGGCTGTCAGTGCATCAGATGTAAAGGCAGGCATTGACCTTAAGAATCTTGGGGCAGGAACTCATAATGTCACAGTGGCGTTATCACTGCCTGATGGAATAACTGTAGTAGGTAATGTTACTGTTAATGTTACAATAACGGCAATACAGCAGGAAACAACTACAGAGAGTACCAAAGCGACAGAAAGCACTACAGCGGCGACAAGGTAATTTGTTAAGAACTGCCATTTAAGGAGGGATTATAATGGTAAAGGAGAATATAATTGTCACAAGCCAGCTTGGAATACATCTTCGTCCAGCGGGTGCTATGTGTGATGCGGCAATTAAATTTGATTCTAATATATCATTTGAATATGCAGAGGGTAAGACAGCCAATGCAAAGAGTGTAATATCAATACTTGCATCAGGTGTTAAATGTGGAGATGAGATAACTTTAATAGCTGATGGAAGCGATGAAGAAGAAGCGTTAAAGACAGTATCAGAAAAGTTTAAAGAAGCTCTTAAAGATTGATTTAATCTACGGATTGAATTATAATTAAATAAAATGATGTAGCAATACGTGTACATCAGTCAGGGAAAAATACCATTTTCCCCGACATTATTAAATAACAAGGAAAGAGGTACAGAGTATGGGTTATATGGAAGTTTATAAGTCTTGGTGTGACAATATGTATTTTGATGAAGCAACAAGAGATGAACTTAAGTCAATCGCTAATGATGAGAAGGAGATTGAAGACAGATTTTACAAAGATCTTGAATTCGGAACAGGTGGCTTAAGAGGTGTAATTGGAAATGGTACTAATAGAATGAACATTTACACTGTAAGAAAAGCAACACAGGGACTTGCTAATTTTATTATTAAGGAAGGTGCAGCAGACAGAGGTGTAGCTATTGCATTTGACTCAAGAAGAATGTCACCTGAATTTGCCGATGAAGCAGCACTTTGTCTTAATGCTAATGGAATTAAGGCATATATATTCCCTTCACTTCGTCCAACACCAGAATTATCATTTGCATTAAGAGACCTTAACTGCATAGCTGGTATTGTAGTAACAGCAAGCCACAACCCACCAGAATACAACGGATATAAGGTGTACTGGGAAGATGGTGCACAGATTACAGCACCTAAGGATTCACAGATTATATCAGAAGTTAAGGCTGTAACAGATTACAATACAGTTAAGACTATGGATAAAGATGAAGCTAAGGCTTGCGGTCTTTACAATGTGATCGGATACGATATGGATGACAGATATATGGCCGCATTAAAGAAGATGAGTATTAATGGAGATATCATTAAGAAAGTAGCGGATGATATTAAGATTGTATACACACCATTCCATGGTACAGGTAATATTCCAGTAAGAAGAGTTCTTAAGGAATTAGGCTTTAAGCACGTATATGTTGTTCCAGAACAGGAAAAGCCAGACCCAGATTTTACAACGCTTGAATATCCTAACCCAGAAGATCCTAAGGCATTCACATTAGCATTAAAGCTTGCTAAGGAAGTTGATGCAGATATCGTTCTTGCAACAGATCCGGATGCTGACAGACTTGGTGTATATTCTAAGGATACTAAGACAGGTGAATACCAGTCATTTACAGGTAATATGTCTGCTATGCTTATTGCAGAATATATCCTTTCACAAAGACAGGAAAAGGGACTTCTTCATAAGAACGGAGCATTTGTTAAGACAATAGTTTCAACTAATATGGCTGACAGCATTGCTAAGGAATATAACCTTAAGCTTATTGAAGTTCTTACAGGCTTTAAGTTCATCGGTGAGCAGATTAAGTTCTTTGAACAGCAGGGTACATATGAATATGAATTTGGTTTTGAGGAAAGCTATGGCTGTCTTGTAGGAACACACGCAAGAGATAAGGATGCTATCGTTGCAGTTATGGCACTTTGTGAAGCAGCAGCTTACTATAAGAATAAAGGTCTTACTTTATGGGATCAGATGATTAACATCTATGAGAAGTATGGCTACTATAAAGAAGGACAGGTTGCTATCACAATGAAGGGTGCTGAGGGTGCTGGAAAGATTGCTAAGATGATGGATGACCTTAGAAATAATACACCATCTAAGATTGGTAACTGGACAGTTCTTGAAGCAAGAGATTATAAGAAGGACGAATGTGTCAATATGGTTACAGGCGATAAGCATAGCACAGGACTTCCTAACTCTAATGTACTTTATTATGATTTATCAGATAATGCATGGTGCTGTGCAAGACCATCTGGTACAGAGCCTAAGATTAAGTTCTATATGGGCGTTAAGGGCAGCAGCATAGAAGATGCAGCAGCTAAAGAAGAAGCTTTAAAGAAAGCTGTTATGGAGCTTGTTGGGCAGTAATCAGTAAGTATTATTTGATGGATATGTTTTACATAGCATAATTATATAAGTTCAGATTTTCTTAACAAGTAATACACAATATGAACACATTTCGTGAATATACTAACAGTATCAACAACGAAATGTGTTCATTTTTTCGTTGAAATGACATAAGTAAGGAGTGTTTGGATATGTATAATAATGAAGATAACGATTATATGAACAATAATTCTGATAATAATTCTAGGAATTATGAGAATGTAGAGCCTGATAATAATCAGAGTACAGGAACAACTGGATATACAACATACAGCCATAACACAGGTTATAATCAGAACAGTGCAGGTGGTGCTGGTATGAATAATGGACAGAACCAGTATTCTAACGGAAGTAATAATTATGGCTATAATGGTTATGGATATAATCAGGGTGGTATGAATAATTCACAGTATGGTGCTAATACATCATACAATAGCACAGGAACTAATGCCGGATATAATAACACAGCATATAATAATGGTGCTAATACAGGCTTTCATAATGCATCAGATAACAGTAATTCAACCTATAGATATTCATATGTTAATAATAATATAGGCAGTGATCAGAATAATTCTTATAGGAATGCACAGAGAGCGGCTAAGCAGGCTAAGAAGGAAGCAAGAAAGAAGTCATTTAACAATTGGTTTTCTAAGAATTCCACGGCTAAGAAGTATATAAGTGGTGTGCTTGCAGCAGTGGTATTTGGTGTTGTAGCTGGTTCAGCAATGTATGGAACTTATCATATTGAGAAGAAATATTTAGGTGGTAATGATACTAAGAACTATACAATTTCAACTGTGACAAGCAATATTGATAAAGTTACAAGCGATGATATTAATGCTAATGGAGATACTAATCTTTCACAATATTCATCAATGAATGTAGAAAGTGTGGCACAGGCAGCACTTCCGGCTATGGTTGCCCTTAATGGTACAACTACAGTAAGCAGTTCATCTTCAATGTATGGCTGGGGACAGCAGCAGTACGAGGCTTCAACAAGTGGAACTGGTATTATTGTTGGTAAGAATGATACAGAGCTTCTTATTGTAACTAATGCACATGTTGTAGATAATGTATCCAACTTAAAATGTGTATTTGTGGATGACCAGTCAGTAAGTGCAACGGTAAAGGGTTCTAAGTCAGATCAGGATATAGCAGTAGTTGCTGTATCATTATCAGATATTCCGTCTGACACAATAAGTAAAATAGCTATTGCAGAACTTGCAGATTCTGATACAATTGCAGTAGGCCAGCAGGTAGTGGCAATTGGTAATGCACTTGGAGAAGGACAGTCAGTTACTAATGGTATTATAAGTGCCCTTGACAGATCAATAACAGTTAACAATGTTACATTTTCAGGACTTATAATGACTAACGCAGCTATTAACTCAGGTAATAGTGGTGGAGCACTTCTTAATGCAAGCGGCAAGGTAATTGCTATTAACTTTGCTAAGACATCATCAGATGGTGTTGAGGGTATGGCATATTCAATACCTGTATCTAATGTTAAGGAACTTATAAGCTCACTTATGAGCAAGCAGACAAGACAGAAGGTAGATTCAGATAATGCTGGATATCTTGGTATTGCTGCTATAGATATAACAAGCACATATGCTTCTATGTATGGTTACCCACAGGGTATAATGGTTCGTACAGTAGCATCTGGCTCAGCAGCAGAGAAGGCAGGACTTTCAGCTTACGATATAATTGTCGGTTTTGATGACCAGTCAATATCAACAATGTCAGGCTTACAGTCACTTCTGCAGTATTATTCAGCAGGAGAGACAGTAAAGGTTGACTACTATCATCTTGAAGGTAGTGAATATGTACTAAAGAGTGTGGAGGTTACATTAGGAAAGAAGAACTAATAAGCCTCGTAACACAGAATTGAGGATTAAATGAGTAACAACGATAATAATAATGAGAACAATACAACTGCTAACACAGATGAATACGAAAAGGTGTGTTATATATGCAGAAGGTCAGAGTCTAAGGCTGGTAAAATGATTAATATGCCAGGTGGTTTATGTGTATGTGCAGATTGTATGCAGAAGACCTTTGATACAATTAATAACAGTGATATCAATTATGATGACCTTATGAATAATATGCCTAATATGGGAATGTTCGGAGGCTTTAATATGATGGGTAATGACATTTCCAACAGGCAGAAAGTCAAGAAAAAGAAAGAAGATAATAACAAGCCTGCAGATAAGGAAAAGGACGATACACTTGATTTGGCTAATCTTCCAGCACCTCATCAGATAAAGGCAATGTTAGATGAATATGTAATAGGTCAGGACTATGCCAAGAAGGTTATGTCAGTTGCTGTATACAATCATTATAAGAGAGTTGCCACAGGAACTATGGACGATATTGAGATTGAAAAGTCTAATATGCTTATGATAGGACCTACAGGAAGCGGAAAGACTTATCTTGTAAAGACACTGGCAAGACTTTTAAAAGTACCTCTTGCAATTACAGATGCTACTTCACTTACCGAAGCTGGCTATATAGGTGATGATATAGAGAGCGTTGTATCAAAGCTTTTACAGGCAGCAGATAATGACGTGGAGAAGGCAGAAAGAGGCATTATATTTATTGATGAGATAGATAAGATTGCCAAGAAGAAAGAAACAAGAAGCCGTGATGTAAGCGGTGAATCTGTACAGCAGGGAATGTTAAAGCTTCTTGAGGGAAGTGATATAGAAGTTCCAGTAGGTGCTACAAGCAAAAATGCTATGGTTCCGCAGGTTACAGTTAACACACGCAACATATTATTTATATGCGGTGGTGCATTTCCAGACCTTGAGAATATAATAAAGGCAAGACTTAATAAGCAGTCATCAATAGGTTTTAACTCAGACCTTAAAGATAAATATGATAATGACAAGAATATATTATCAAAGGTTGAATTAGAGGATTTAAGGGAATTTGGTATGATTCCTGAATTCTTAGGACGACTTCCTATAGTATTCTCTTTAGAGGGTCTTACAGAGGATATGCTTGTTAAGATTATGAAAGAGCCTAAGAATGCAATACTTAAGCAGTATCAGAAGTTATTAGAACTTGATGAGGTTAAGCTTGAATTTGATGATGATGCTTTAAGACAGATTGCAAAGAAAGCTATGGAAAAAGATACAGGAGCAAGAGCATTAAGGTCTATAATAGAAGAATATATGCTTGATATAATGTATGAAATTCCTAAAGATGATAATATCGGAAGTGTCACAATAACAGCAGATTACATCGAGAAGAAGGGCACACCGCTTATTATGATGCGTGGACAGGAAAGACTTCCAATGAATAATGCAGAAGCTTAATGCTGTCAGTTTCACAAGCCATTATGCACAAGATATTCTGCTGATGTTATTTTGCAGAAGTTATTATGTATATGTCAGTATGTCAGTATATTAGTATTATTATAAAATATTAATCATATAATGTCCTTAAAGATTATCTTTAAGGACATTTTTTATGCCTTTATGCAGTGAAATGATAACAGATGAGGATATATATGATTATATAGTTGTCAATCTTCCGGGAATTAATAAGATGCTTCAAAGCAACCCTGATGTATGTATACAGAAGGTTGATGACCAATGGCTTGTTGCACATAGCAGGCTTCCGGATGACAGGGATTTTAATATAAGTGACTTGGGATATTATACAATTCCCAAGTTGTATGGGCTTATGGATACATCAAGCATTGATGCGGTAAATGCCACCAACATAACAAGCCAGCCTTTTTTAAATTCAAAAGGGCAGGGTGTTATCGTGGGGATAATAGACACAGGAATTGATTATCTTAGTGAGAACTTCTGTGATACGGCTGGTAATACGCGTATTATGGCTATATGGGATCAGACCCTTGAGTACAGGCAGAATTTATATGTTAATTATGGTCGTATATATGAACAGGCAGAGATTAATACAGCACTTGAAGCATACCGCAATGGACTAAATCCTTACGATTATGTGGGAACAACCGATATTACAGGGCACGGAACATTTATGGCTGGAGTAATTGCTTCAAGAAAAATTGATGATTACATAGGTGTTGCACCAGAGGCAAGCATAGTATGTGTAAAATTAAAAAATGCAAAGAAATATTTAAGGGATTACTTCTACATAAGGGATGATGCAGTGTGTTTTGAGGAAACGGATATTATGCTTGCCGCAAGATTTCTAAAGGATTATGCAGGGTTAAAGAAAATGCCTCTTGTCATATATATGGGACTGGGTAGTGGTCTGGGCTCAAGAACAGGCGGAAGTCCTTTATCAAATGTTCTTGATTCACTTACAATGCACGTTAATACATGTGTTGTTGTTCCTGCTGGCAATGAGGCAGTCAAAAGGACACATTTTAGCGGTTACGCTTCTGTTGTTCCTGAATATAAGGAAATGGAGATAAATGTTGAGAGGCGTGGAAAAGGCTTTGTGCTTGAAATATGGGCAAAAAGTCTTGATGTACTGTCGGTATCAATAATATCACCGACAGGCGAGATTATTCCAAGAATACCAGCAAGGATAGGCTCAAGTACACAATATTCATTTCTTTTGGAGAATTCAAGGATATATGTTGATTACCAGATTACAGAAACTGTTGCAGGGCAGGAAGTTATATTTATGAGATTTGAACGTCCGGCAGAGGGACTGTGGAAGATAGATGTATATAGTCTTACTAATCTTCCTGGATATTTTAATGCGTGGATAACTTTAAAAGAGCTTATGGACTGTGATGCCTATTTTCTTAATTCAGATGCTGATGTAACGCTTGTAGAGCCTGCCAGCGGTTTAAGGCTTATTACTGTTGGTGCATATAATCATAATACCAACGGAAGCGACGTGAACAGCAGCAGGGGTTATACGGCGGATAACAGGGTTAAGCCTGATATAGCAGCACCAGGAGTTAATGTGTATGGTGTTGGAGGCGTAAGAGGCTATACAGTTAGATCAGGAACAAGCATTGCTGCGGCACACGTTGCAGGGGCAGCGGCATTATTTTTTAGCTGGGGAGTTACTAACAATAACAGATCAGTTATAAGTAATAGCGAGATTAAGTCATATATAATAAGGGGAGCAGACCGACCGGGGGATATTGCTTATCCAAATGTTGAATATGGCTATGGCAGATTGAATATAGCAGGTGCATTTGACCAGATGAGGATAAGTTAATAAAAGCTTAAGGCTTAGCTTATTGTAATTATTAAGTACATATGATAAAGTGATTATGTATGCGGATATATTGTCAGGAATTGCAGGGTGATGTAATAGTGAAGCAATTAATTGGCATATGTAAGGGAAGTATCCCCGACACCTATATAAGAATTATAAAGGACAGGTATTTAACAATGAAATATAAAGCGATTGCGCTCGATCTTGACGGAACACTCACAGACCATAATAAGAAGCTTCCGGAGGCTAATAAGGAGGCTGTATGGGCTGCAATTGATAAAGATGTTACAGTTATATTGGCTTCGGGACGTCCATTATTTGGGATAACACCGATAGCAGATGAGCTTGAGTTAGATAAGAGAGGCGGATATATATTAGCTTACAATGGTGGTGAGATAATTAACTGCCTGAATGGAGATGTAATTGTAAGCCACGAGCTTCCAAGGCAGTGTATAGACGATATATGTGATTATGCAAGAGCTAATGATGTGTATGCACTTACATATTCGGACGGAAAGATAGCAGCAGAGAGTGATGATGATGAGTATGTGTTAAAAGAAGCATTTTGCAATAATACAACAATAATTAAGACAGATGATTTAAAGAAATATGTAGATTATCCAGTTAATAAGTTCCTTGTTGTAGGAAGACACGATAAGCTTGTGCCAGTGCAGGAAGCTTTATTAGAGCATTATTCTGACGTGCTTGATGCATTTTATTCAGAAGATTATTTCCTTGAGGTAGTACCAAAGGGGGTTGCCAAAGATAAATCATTACAGCAGTTATTAGGTAAGCTGTCTATCAAAGAAGATGAGCTTATAGCCTGTGGAGATGGAATGAATGATATACCAATGTTAAAGATAGCAGGTGTTGCGGCTGTTATGGATAATGCGTATGAAGAAGTGAAAAAGTATGCAGACTATATCGCACCATCTAATGATGAATCGGGAGTTGCCGATATAATTAAAAGATTTATATTAAATGCTTAGAGTGATTACTGTCTCTTATACACATCTGACGCTGCCGACGAAT
>ENA-OYXY01001021-OYXY01001021.1-human-gut-metagenome-genome-assembly--contig:-NODE-1021-length-11804-cov-5.504809_pt1 | contig 11804 bp, 13 predicted proteins | sample MGYA00244058_ERZ653438 | MGnify/ENA primary metagenome ERZ653438 (study PRJEB26926, sample SAMN06165026) | human gut metagenome | biome: ENVO:00009003; feature: ENVO:2100002; material: ENVO:00002003... | reverse complement strand
TGACCCTGCAAGGGGCAATTGCCCCTTGACCCCTCCGCGCGATTGAGTTGGTCGCACTTTCATGCTCCTTCCGCGTGCAGCTTTTTGTTGCTTCGCCTAAGCCCTTATTTGCTCCCCCAACTTTCCGTGAAGAACCAATTTTTTTGCGGACTGGTTGTATACAAGGCGCTTTTCTCACTCTCGCCACCCCCTCACCGCCCCGCGCACGCACACAACCAGCGGCAGCGCCGCCATCATTCCGACCACGCCGCCCGCCATGCCGCCGAAAGCAATCGCCAGCAGCACCGCCAATGGATGCAGCCGCGTCGCGCCGGAGAGCAGACGCGGGGAGAGCAGGTTCGCTTCCACCTGCTGCACAAGGCAAATTGCCAGCAGTGTCCACAGCGCTGCCGTCCAGCCGCTTTGCAGCGCCAGCAGCACCGCCGGAACGCCCGCAATGAACGGCCCGATGTACGGAATCAGCTCCATCACGCCCATGAACAGCCCCAGCAGCAGCGCGCCGGGCGTACGCGTGAGCAGCAGCGCAAGGGCGGTCATAGCGGCGACGAACAGCGAGAGAATCAGCTGTCCGCGCAGGTACAGGGCGGATTCGCGGCGCATTTCACGGGCGGCACGGATGCCGCGCGCACGGTATTTGACGGGCAGAACCAGCGACAGCAGGAGGCAAAGACGCTTGCGGTCACGCAAAAAGTAAAACGACAGCAGCGGTGCAAGCAGCCATTGGCTGACGCTCCCGGTCAGGCGGCGAATCCCGCTGACGAGCGTTGCGGCAAGCTGCCCCGCGGCAGCGCTGATGCGCGAGAACAGCTCCGCCTGCATGTCGCCGAGGGGGATACCGCGCGCTTCGAGCGCAGCACTCCATCGGGCGAGCAGCTCCCGCAGGCTGTCCAGCAGCGCGGGCAGGCGCGACATGAGCAGCGCACTCTGCCGCAAGAGCGGCGGAATCAGCCCCCAGAGCATTCCCAGCACTGCGCCGAGCAATGTCAGCAAGGCGATCGCCGCCGCCGCGCCGCCGGGCAGCCGCTTTTCCAGTACTTTGCACAGCGGCAGGGACAGCAGCGTCAAAACGCCCGCGACTGCCAGCAGCGACAACATCGACATGATCAGCGACCAGAATGCGACCACCAGTGCGACCGTGCCCGTGATCAGCAGCCCCGCTGTCCATTTGCGCCGCGTGACGGCTTTCTCCATGCGCTTTTCCTCCTTTCGCAGCGGATGGGAAAACGGGCAGGACGCATGATGGTGCAATCCTGCCCGCCTCCATTATTGCTGTCCTTCGCTCATGTCCTGCACGGCTTTCTTGACTTTGTTTGCGCCTTTCTGGACATCCTGACGAATGCCGGGCAGCATCATCAGCCCGATACCCATTGCCAGACCGACCGCCGAGCCAATCAGCATCTTGTTCACTGCGTTTCCCTCCCTTCCAAGAGAATTTCGCCTTCCGGAACGAGAACATCGCCGTCGGGTGAAGCGGAAAAGTGGCGGATGCGCCGCCGTCCGTCGCGGAAATCGTCAATCAAACCGAGGGAGACCTCCAGCTCACTGACGAGCAGATTGTCCGCGCTGATGAGCACATCCGTCACGCAGCCGAGGGTCAAGCCGCGCGTATCCTTGACAGTGCGCAGGCGGAAATCCGTTTTGCGGGGCAGGTGCGTTGGGCAGGCGCGGAGGATGACGGACACGTCGCCGAGCAGGGCGATGCTGTCCCTCGCGACCCACTTTGCGCCGCCGAACCCGCGCCGGACAATCAGCCCACGCAGCGCGTGACCATCGTTTTCGAGCACGGCGCGTTCCACATGCCCCTGCGAGCGCCCGCGCAGCACGGCGGGAAGCCCCAGCACGCGCGTCAAATGCACGTCACAGGTCATCAGCGTCCTGCACGGGTTCTTCGTCCGCGTCCTCCCACGGCACGCCTGTCCACGAGCCAAGCACGTCGGTGTGGCTCATGCGGCGCTGAGCGTCCGCAAGCGTTTTCACCAGCGGACTGGGGTGCAAGGGTCGTTTTCTGTCCATGCGGCATTCCTCCTTCCGAGATGCAGTCTGCCCGGCTTTGGAGGAGCGCATGATGGGAATCCCTGCTTGTCCGGGAAAAATGGACGTAATACGATTTCCAGATTCAACTGCGCCATCTGCTTGCGCATTCTTATCTGGAAATCGTATAAAGCAGGATTTTTCGTGAAAAAAGGCGAATTAGGTGGATGGACGGCGGCGGTCAGGCTATTGGCACCACCGTACAACTCGGCGGCGCGTGCATGGACAAGCTGCGGAAAATGGTGTATGACAGCAGAAAGGAAGGATAAAAATGGATGACCGGTACTTCCAAATCGTTGACCGCTGCCTCCTCGATTGGGATGTGATGCAGCTTTTTCCCGGCGCACCGCAGGACGAGTACGCGGCGGAAGCCTACGCTATTGCCGCACGGCTGCCGGACTGCCGATGCGAATCCGACGTGCAGCAATGCCTGTACGAAGTGTTTGCTGCTGCATTCGGAGAACTTGCGCCGGAGCGGGATGCGTGCAAGGAAACGGCGGAGCGGATTTGGGCAGAAATCAAGGCATGAGAGAAAAGCATCCCGGAGAGGCGAAAAGTGCGTGCTCCGGGGGGAGTTAGATTCTCCTTCTCTGCTTTGCGCATCCGCAAAATCCCCTTGCAATCCTGCCGCACACTGCTATATAATAGGAACCGAAACAAACCACCGCAGGAGGTACACACCCATGAAAATCACCATTCTGGACGGCGCTGTGGAGAATCCCGGCGACCTGAGCTGGGAAGCCCTCGCCGCCTTGGGCGAATTGACTGTCTACGATTACACCGCGCCGGAGGAGATTCTCCCCCGCATCGGCGACGCGCCGATTATCCTCACCAACAAGACCCTCATTACCCGCCAGACGATGGATGCTTGCCCGAATCTGCGCTACATCGGTGTGCTGGCGACGGGCTTCAACGTCATTGACATTGCGGCGGCGAAGGAAAAGGGCATCGTTGTCGCAAATGTTCCGTCCTATGGCACGCAGGCGGTCGCGCAGTTCGTGATGGCGCAGCTGCTGGAAATCTGCCACCGTATCGGCCATCATAACGACGCGGTGCAGCAGGGGCGCTGGACGGCTTGCCGAGACTTCTCCTTCTGGGATTATCCGCTGATGGAGCTGTCGGGCAAGACGTTCGGCATCGTCGGCTATGGGCGCATCGGTCAGGCGACGGCGGAACTCGCCCGCGCGTTCGGCATGAATGTCATTTATTACAGCCGCCACGGATCGGGCGAAGGCTATGTGCCGCTGGATGAACTGTACGCCCGCAGCGACATTGTGTCCCTGCACTGCCCACAGACCCCGGAGAACGTCGGCATGATTGACAAAACCGCGCTGGCGAAGATGAAAGACGGCGTGATTTTGCTCAATACCGCGCGCGGTGGGCTCATCAACGAAGCGGATTTGCGGGATGCTTTGCTGTCCGGCAAGGTGTACGCCGCTGCGTCGGACGTGGTGTCCACCGAGCCGATTCGGGCGGACAACCCGCTGCTGGGGCTGGACAACATGATTATCACGCCGCACATCGCGTGGGCAAGCCACGAGGCGCGCCAGCGGCTGATGGATACGGCGGTGGAGAATGTACGAAACTTCTTGAATGGGACGCCAAGCAACAACGTGGCGAAGTAAAAAATAATCCCCCGGAACGCGCAAAACCCGCCGTTCCGGGGGCATCTTTTTCCCTTTCCATCCCGCAAGGAAACAAACGCCCGCCCGGATTGTAAACCTGCGCGGAATTTTCGGCGAATGTGTGTCTTTTTGTGCCGAAATGTGCTACAATGAATCGTTACGAAGCATAAGGAGGCAGCAATGAAGGAGCTGAAGCTGGCGTGGCGATATGTCCGCCGTCACTGGTGGCAGTACATTCTGGGCATTCTGGCGCTGTTCATTGTGGACGAGGTGAATACCTATGTGCCGCGGTTCACAGGCGAAATTACCAACGGGCTGGATCAGCACACGCTGGATATGGGCGGCGTGATGGGACTGGTCTGGAAAATTGTGCTGATTGGCGTAATTATCGCGGTAGGGCGCTTTGCGTGGCGCTTTTTCCTGTTCGGGTCGGCGCGGTCGATTGAGAAGGAATTGCGCAGCGATTTGTTCGCGCACCTGTCCACGCTCTCGCCGCACTATTACAACGAGCACAAGACCGGCGACCTGATGGCGCGCTTCATCAACGACCTGCAGGCGGTTCGCGCCTTGGTGGGCATGAACGTCATCAGCACATTCGACGCGACAGTGATGCTGCTGCTGGTGCTGTGGCAGATGATGACGTATGTCAGCCCGAAATTGACGGGTGTGGCGGTGCTGCCGCTGATTCTCATCATCTTCGGCGACTACTTCTACGGCAAGGTGATGCACAAGCGCTTTCTGGCCAAGCAGCAGGCGTTCTCGACGCTGACGGACCAAGTGCAGGAAACGGTGTCGGGCATCCGCGTGATTAAATCCTTCGTGCAGGAACGCAAGGAGCTGTACGCTTTTGCGAAGACGACGCTGTTCACGAAGGAAAAGAACCTCGGCGTTGTGCGCCTGCAGGCGCTGGTGATGCCGCTGCTGGACTTGATTGTCGGTATAGCGAGTCTGCTGACGCTGGCTTACGGCGGCTATCTGGCGATTTACGGCGAAATCAACATCGGGCAGTTTATCAGCTTCAACTCGTATGTGACGATGCTGGTGTGGCCGATGATGGCGGTGGGCGAGTGCATCACAAGCGTCAGCCAGGGGCTGGCGAGCCTGCGCCGCATTCAGGAGATTTTTGACGCGAAGCCGGAAATCGTGGATGGCGACATGGTGGACCCTTCGATTCAGACGCTCAAGGGCGATATCGACATTGAACACCTGTCCTTTGCCTATCCCGACCAGCCGACCGTGCCGGTGCTGGAAGATGTGTCGGTGCATGTGAAGGCGGGCGAGACGCTGGCGGTGCTGGGGCGCACCGGTTCGGGCAAAAGCACGCTGCCGAGCCTGCTCATGCGCCTGTACGACGTACCGGACGGCATGATTACCATCGACGGACACAATCTGCGCGAAATCCCGCTGGCGGCGCTGCGCAGGAATATCGCCTGTGTGCCGCAGGATAACTTCCTCTTTTCTGACACGCTGCAGAACAACATCGCGTTCGGCTCAGACAACAAGTCGCTGGAAGCGGTGCAGGAGGCGGCGAAAAACGCCTGCATCCACGATAACATCATGGAGTTCCCCAAGCAGTACCAGACGCTGGTGGGCGAACGCGGCGTGACGATTTCCGGCGGCCAGAAGCAGCGTTCCTCCATTGCCCGCGCGCTGATGAAGGATGCGCCGATTCTGCTGCTGGACGATGCGCTCTCTGCTGTCGATACGGACACGGAACGGCAAATACTGGATAACCTGCACCGCCTGCGCAAGGGTCGCACGACCATCATCGTAGCGCACCGCATTTCTACCATTCAGGACGCCGACCACATTCTTGTGCTGGACGAAGGCAAGGTGGAGGAGTACGGCACGCACGAGGAGCTGCTGAACAACGGCAAGCTGTACGCAAGCCTGTACCGCAAGCAGCAGCTGGAAAAGGAACTTCACGAGGAAGGAGGCGCTGCACATGCGGAGTAAGTTCGGGGATAACGAGCCGCAGGACGTTTCGTATCACGGCAACGCCTTCCTGCGCCTGATGGGCTACATCAAGCCCTACTGGAAAACGGTTGCGCTGTGCTGTGTGCTGGTGGGGCTGCTGACGGTGTTCGACATTGCCCGCCCGCGCATCATCGGCGACGCGATTGACAAGTACATCACCCAGCAGAGCGCGCAGGATCTGCCGCCGGAAACGCGCTTTCAGGGCATCCTGATTGCGGCGGGGCTGTATGTGGCGATTCTGCTGCTGCAATTTATCTGCAACCGCCTGCAGTACCTGAAGATTCAGGAAACCGGGCAGAACATCGTTTATACCCTGCGCAATGAGCTGATGGCGCATGTCGAAAGCCTCTCCATGCGCTTCTTCGACTTGACGCCTGTGGGCAGAATCGTCACGCGCATCACCAACGACACCGAGGCGGTCAATGACCTGTATGCCAACACGATTGTCCGCCTGTTCCGCAACGTCGTCAAAATCATCGGACTTGCCATTATTATGATGGTGATGAACTTCCGCATGGCAATGCTGTCGTTCGTGCTGGTGCCGGTGATGGCGGCGCTGACGGTGGTGTTCCGCAAATTGAGCCGCAAGACGTACCAAATCGTCAAGACGCGCATCACGACGCTGAATACCTTTTTGAGCGAGCATTTGTCGGGGATGCGGGTCATCCAGATTTTCGCGCGTGAGAAGGAGAAATGCGCCGAGTTTGAGGAAAAGAACGAATCCCTCTACCGCGCGGGCGTGCGCGAAATGATGGTGTTCGCCATTTTCCGCCCGTCGATTTACTTCCTGTCCGTTATCGCAATGGCGATTATTTTGGGCGGCGGCAGCGCGCTGGTGCTGGACGGCGTGATTTCCATCGGTATGCTGTACACATTCACGGAGTACATTTCCCAGCTGTTCACCCCCGTGCAGGAGCTGGCGGAGCAGTTCACGACGCTGCAAAGCGCCATTGCGTCCGCCGAAAAAATCTTCACCCTGCTGGACGAAAAGCCCATGCTGTCCGACAAGGAAGACGCGAAGAAGCTGCCCGCGGTGCGCGGCAAAATCGAGTTCGACCACGTCTGGTTCGCGTATGATAACGTGAACTGGGTGCTGAAGGACGTGTCCTTCACCATCGAGCCGGGGCAGAAGGTGGCGTTCGTCGGCGCGACGGGCGCGGGCAAATCCTCCATCCTGAATCTGATTGGGCGTTACTATGACGTGCAGAAGGGCAGCATCCGCGTCGATGGCGTGGATGTGCGCGACCTGACCCGCGACCAGCTTCGTGCCGCAATCGGGCAGGTACAGCAGGATGTGTTCATCTTCACGGGCGACATCAAGAGCAACATCCGCCTGCGCGACGAGGAAATCACTGATGAGCAGGTACGTCAGGCGGCGGAATACACCAATGCGTCGCGGTTCATTGAGCGGCTGCCGAACGGCTACGATGAGCATGTGACGGAGCGCGGCGCGACGTTCTCCGCGGGGCAGCGGCAATTGCTGTCGTTTGCCCGGACGCTGGCGCATGACCCGAAAATTCTGATATTGGACGAAGCGACGGCGAACATCGACACGGAGACGGAACAGTGGATTCAGGAAGCGCTGGAGCGGCTGATGCAGGGCCGCACGTCGATTATGGTCGCGCACCGCCTTTCAACCATTCAGCACGCTGACCGCATTATCGTGATGCACCACGGGCAGATTCGCGAATCCGGCACGCATCAGGAGCTGCTGAAGCAGGACGGCATTTACAAGAAGCTGTATGAGCTTCAGCTGGCGTAAAAAGAACAGGAAGCGGCAGAGCCTGATCTGCATGTTGATGATGCGGATAGCTCCGCAGACGAAGGTGATAATGAACCTATGGAAAAAGGAGCAGCTTGACGTGTGGGGCAGCCTTCGGGCTTCCGTTCCATAAAGAAAAAACCAATATGATAGAATCTGCATCATAAACAAAGCGACAAATCGGATTTGGTGAGGTGATTTTATGGCGAGTGACCAAGAGAGAATAGCAATTTTATTTATACATGGCATTCTTGGAACGACAAGTCATTTTGAACCTTTTTTATCGCTTGTTCCTCCAAATTGGTCAATATGCAATCTATCGTTAAAAGGTCATGGAGGAAGTGTAAAGGACTTTTCGCAAGCCTCTATGAATGAATGGAAGCAGCAAGTAAAGAATGCTCTTGAAGAACTATCAGAAACCAACAATAAAATCATTATTGTCGCTCATTCCATGGGGACACTGTTTGCTATACAAGAAGCGATAGAAAAACCGGTAGATGAATTATTTCTTCTAAATGTTCCGTTAAAAGTGAGAGTTACCCTTCGTTTATTTAGAACATCATGGCGAGTTTTTACAGGAAATATTAAACCTGATGATAAATGGTCTCTCGCAGCACAAAATGCGTATAGCATAGAAAGAGATAATCATATTTTAAGATACTTTGGTTGGATTCCAAGATACCTTGAGTTGTTTTCTGAAATACGAAAGACAAGAAAAATCATAGGGAAATTACGAACACCGTCGCATATATATCTGTCTATGTTGGATGAAATGGTTTCCCCTAAATGTAGTAAATTATTTAAGGATAACCCTTGTATATGTGTCAAGTCTTTGCAAACTTTTGGGCATTTTTATTATTCACCGGAGGATCAGTGGTTAATGAATGAAGATTTTAATAAAATGATTCAGAATGTTCAAAAAGAAACTCCAAATTAAGGATGCCTATATGAAGAAAGCGCTAAATTCCAGTTTGTCGAACTGAATCAATATCCATAGCAGCCATGCGCTACGGTGTGTGGCTGCTTATGTTTGCAAAAGGAACAGACGCAAACCGGCAGTCGATGAAGTGCCATCAGCTGCCGGTTTTGCATGGGCAATACCGAACAACTCGGCGGCGCGTCGGGTGATGTCTTTTCCGCCATCAGCCAATCGCGAGATGGGTGCAGGGACAAATGAAACGGGACGAAGTCCCCTGCTGTTCTTTTGCTGCACAGACGTTGACGAAGGGACGGACTTCGTGCTATCATAGACGCTGTGTTCCGACTTTTTTCGACAAGAAGGCATCAATGACGATGAATCGTAAACTCTTTGCGAAGGGCTTCCGGCATGGAATCCCGATTGGGCTGGGCTACCTATCCGTTGCGTTCACGTTCGGCATGAAGGCAGTGGCGGATGGCTTGTCGCCGCTCGAAGCGCTGCTGATTTCCATGACGAACGTCACCAGTGCGGGGCAGTTCGCCGGGCTGCCGCTGATTCTCGCACAGGCGTCGTACCTCGAAGTCGCGTTGACGCAGCTGATTATCAACCTCCGATATGCGCTGATGAGCCTGTCCATCTCCCAGAAGATGGATTCGGATATGAACACACCGCGCCGCCTGTTCTTCTCTTTCATGAATACGGACGAGATATTCGCCGTCGCATCCAGTCAGCCGGGGAAGGTCAGTCACTGGTATTTGTATGGGTTGATGACCGCGCCGTACCTCGGCTGGTCGGTCGGTACGATTCTGGGCGCGGTCGCGGGCACGCTGCTGCCGGTTTTCCTCCGCAATGCGCTCGGTATCGCGATTTTCGGCATGTTCCTCGCCATCATCCTGCCGCCCGCGCGCAAGGAGAAGCCTGTGCGCATCGTCGTGCTGATGGCCGTCGCGATGAGCCTGTGCTTCCGTTATGTGCCGATGCTCTCGCAGGTGTCCAGCGGGTTTGTCATCATCATCTGTGCTATTGCCGCCTCGGCGCTGGGCGCGTGGCTCTTCCCCGTGCGGGAGGAAGAAACGAAAGCGGGTGATGCGCAATGACGGCAAATTTTCCGATTTACCTGCTTGTGATGGCGGGTGTGACATACCTGATTCGGATGCTGCCGCTGACGATTTTCCGCAAGGAAATCAAATCAACGTTCATCAAGTCGTTCCTGCACTATGTGCCGTTCGCGGTGCTGGGGGCAATGACGATTCCCGACGTATTGTATTCCACGGGGGATATGCGCACGGCGGCGGTTGGTTTGGTGGTAGCGGTGTTCCTCGCGTGGAAGGGGAAGAGTCTGCTGACGGTGGCGCTTGCGGCGTGTGCGGCGGTGCTGGCGGCGCAAGGGATTCTGCTGCTGTTCTGATGATTATTGCAACGAAAAAGGGGATTGTGTCCGAAATTGTGGACGCAATCCCCTTGATTTTTATTCCAGACTGCCCAGCAGCGTCGGCAAAATCGCCGTGACGGTCTGCTCCACTATGGCATAGCTTGTCAGGCAAACCCTGCACCCTGCGACAAGCGCCGCCACGACGGTCGGGGCAATCAGCAGCGCACGCCGGATGTGGTGCGGCTTCGTCATGACTGCCCGCCGCTCTGCGCGTTCGGGTCGAAGAGGCTCATCAGGTGGGCGCTGCTGCTTTCGAGGGCTGCCATGGCGCTTTTGATGGCGGACAGGTCATCCGCCGTCATTTTGTCGGGCTTGGCGCGCCCAATCAGATGGCGAAGGGCAGCCTCGTCGTCCTTGACGCGCTTCTTCTCGTCCTTGTCCAGCTGCTTGCTGCACTGGTTCAAGGCAGCGCTTACCTGCGCCAAAAGGTGCTGCGCCTGATTGATGGTGTCCATCAGGTCGCGGCGGAAAGCGTCCTGCGCGGCGTACTGCTCCGCGTCGCGAATCGCCTGCTGAATTTCATCCTCGCTCATTTTGTTGTCGGCGGTGATGGTGATGGATTGGGCGCGTCCAGTGTCCTGGTCGCGCGCGGAGACGGTCAGGATGCCGTTGGTGTCAATATCGAACGTGACCTCAATTTTCGGCACGCCTGCCATTGCGCGGCGGATGCCCTTCAGGCGGAATTTGCCGATGCTCTTGTTGTCCCGCGCCATCGGGCGCTCACCCTGCAGGACGTTGATTTCTACCGATGATTGGAACATGCCCGCCGTGGTGAACACTTGCTGATAGTGCACAGGCAGGGTGGAGTTGCGCTCGATGACGCGGGTCGCGACGCCGCCGACCGTCTCAATCGCCAGCGAAAGCGGGGTCACGTCCAGCAGCAGCAAGCCCGTGGAGTTTGTCAGCGTCGTGTGTTCATTCAGCGTGTCGCCTTGAATCGCCGCGCCCTGCGCCACGCATTCGTCGGGGTTGATGCTCTTGCTCGGCATGATGCCGGTCAGCTGGCGCACCTTCTCCTGCACGGCGGGGATACGCGTCGAACCGCCGACCAGCAGCACCTTGCCCAGCTCGCTGGCGGCAATGCCTGCGTCGCTGAGGGCGCTGCGGACAGGACCTTCCGTCCGCGCAACCAAATCCGCCGTCAATTCATTGAATTTCGCGCGGGTCAGCGTTTGCTCTAAATGCACCGCCTGACCGCCGACTGTGCTGATGAACGGCAGGCTGATGGTGGTCATCTCGGTGACGGACAGCTCCTTTTTCGCCTGCTCGGCGGCTTCCTTCACGCGCACCATGGCCGCCAAATCACGGTGAAGGTCAGCATGATGTTCCCGCTGGAAAGCATCGCAGACGAAATTCACGATGCGCTCGTCGAAGTCATCGCCGCCAAGGTGGTTGTCGCCGCACGTCGCCAGCACCTCGATAACGCCCTCGCCAATTTCGATGATGGATACGTCAAACGTGCCGCCGCCAAGGTCGTAGACCATGATCTTCTGCGGTGCGCCGTTGTTCAGCCCGTAGGCGAGGGCGGCGCTGGTCGGCTCGTTGATGATGCGGCGGACGTTCAAGCCCGCAATGCGCCCCGCGTCCTTCGTCGCCTGACGCTGAATATCCCCGAAATACGCCGGGACGGTAATCACCGCGTCGGTGACGGGCTCGCCAAGGTAGCTTTCCGCGTCCTGCTTCAGCTTGCGGAGAATCATGGCGCTGATTTCCTGCGGCGTGTAGCTTTTCCCGGCGATGGTCTTGCGCCAGTCCGTGCCCATATGGCGCTTGACGGACGCAACCGTGCGGTCGGCGTTGACTGCCGCCTGACGCTTCGCCGCGCTGCCGATGAGCCGTTCGCCGCTGTCGGTGAATGCCACGACGGACGGCGTGGTGCGCTCGCCCTTATCGTTCGGAATGATGGTTGCGCTGCCGCCCTCGACCACGGCGACGCAGCTATTGGTGGTACCCAAGTCGATACCGATGATTTTGCCCATAATCTACACCTTCTTTATAGGAGGCGCAAGGGGCTTTGCCCCTTGACCCCACAAGGGAGTTCCTCCCTTGACCCTTTCG
>ENA-OYXY01001015-OYXY01001015.1-human-gut-metagenome-genome-assembly--contig:-NODE-1015-length-11849-cov-4.528998_pt1 | contig 11849 bp, 10 predicted proteins | sample MGYA00244058_ERZ653438 | MGnify/ENA primary metagenome ERZ653438 (study PRJEB26926, sample SAMN06165026) | human gut metagenome | biome: ENVO:00009003; feature: ENVO:2100002; material: ENVO:00002003... | reverse complement strand
GAGATCTAGTACGGTCTCGTGGGCTCGGAGATGTGTATAAGAGACAGGTATACAAATGCATATCCTGCTACATTAGAAAATACTGTTACACATGAAGATATTCTGTCAATGAATCCTACTGATGTAAGACCTGTTACCCAGCTGAGTAACTCTGCTGGTATACCAAGTACTGCTGTAATGGCATATACTGCAAGGCCCTGCATATATGTAACATTAGCCTTGTTAAATGCCTTTGCAAGAAGCATAACTACAAGTGCAATTACAGCTGCCGCTACTGCTACCAGAAGAATCTCAAGAAGCATGTTCTTGAATATTGAGCCTGCTGGATATGGCTTGGTATTAGTATATGAGCTGTAGTAAGATGAAAGTAAGCTGTCAAGCTCTTTACTTCCTGTTGTAACCTTTGCCTTACTGTTAGCAATTAACATATCAAATAATCTTGTAAGCATGTTAATAATTGCCTGACCACCAATAAGTATTGCAATCATAATAACATTAGCTTTAGCAACAAATGCTGATACCGTTTCTACCGGTGATGTAAACAATCCCTTCAATACATTAACATAATCAAGGGCTGCATTAGCTCCTGCCTTCTTCACAGCGTCCATCTGCTGTGAAGCCTGCTGCTGATTAAATCCCTGCTGTGCCTGCTGATATGTCTGCTGCGCTGTTCCCTGTTGGAATGTCTGCTGTGCTGCCTGCTGGTTAAATTCCTGCTGTGGCTGTGCTGTTCCTCCGACTGGCTGCTGTGTCTGCTGGCAATTACAGATTTCTCCGTCTTGTAACTGTCTTCCGCAATACTTGCAAAAACTCATTTCTTTTCCCTCCTGAAAGTAAAAGTTATAATATTTTATGGCTGTTGTCTCAACCTTTTTTATAATACCATATATATTTATTTTCAACAATGGTCATATATGCACATTTCAATATAGTAAACTGCTAAAATTGAACTTTAGTGCTTTAACATACCACATTTATCAAGTATGAACTCCATTCTCTTTTCATATGAATGAAACTTCACTGCTTTTTCATGTCCGTTTCTTGCAATCTGCGCACGCTCATCCTCATGATTAAGATAATATTCTGTCTTTCTTAACAGGTCATCATGGCTTTCGTAATACACATAATCTTTTCCATTCTCGAAAAAATCCATATATTCAAGCTGGAAGCTGGTCATAAGAAATCCGCCTGCACCGACAATATCCCACGCCCGAAGCGGAATTCCCGTACGGATATTGCGCATTACAGGATTAATATTAATCCTGCTACAATTAAACACCTTAGGCATATCTGTCATATAATTAACTGCACCCTTAAGATTAACTCCTATAAGCTCCTTATCCGGATCATCCGTATAGAGGTCTGTTGGAAAATGTTTTGCAAGCTTGTTAAGTATCTGCACCCTCTCTATATTAGCAAGTTTGAAACCTAAAAATGTTGATGAAAACACAAGTGCAATATCTGAAAATGCTCTTTCATCCTGCTTAAAATCTATAAGCTCACATAACTTTTCAAGTATATCAACTGTAAGCACTTTATCAAATATGCTGTCACCATAGATTTCCATCTGTGCTGCCATTGCCGCATCAAAATACCCTCTTAAATATTCCGGCAGCCTACCCTTTATTTCATCATAAGAATTCCTGTGATACATTCCTCCGACAAATGATACTTCACTGTGCCATTTGTTCCGTTCATCAGCAGTAAGCGAACCTGTTATCTTACCAACACGTGAACAGTTTACAGCAAGCGGAAGATACCACACATGTTCTGCCCCAAGATTTTTTAGTTCCTCACAATAAAATCTGTCAAATATAAATATATAGTTACATTTATTAAATAAAGATTGATGATACAGTGATATAAGCGGACTATCTACCGTCCATGCAATATATTTTTTCCCAAGCTCTTCACATAAATCCGATACATGTGGAAAATAATTAAGTGAAAAAACACAGTCGTATGCAGAAAAGACCTGCCTAAGCTCCGCATAGTCACGGAGCTTAAAGCCGGTCTCATCATCCTTGTCTATTATTGTTTCTGTGTAATCATGTACTTCATGTCCGAAATATTCAATCGCAGACTTTACATCATCCTGATTGAACACCTTCCATCTGTATAAAAGTATTTTCATTGTGCACATGCCTTTTCAAGTACTTCGAAATAGTTCTCAAATGTCTTACAACAGCACTCGTAATTATCTATTATTATGCCATCAACACGCAGTCCGATTAATGCAAATGACATTGCCATTCTGTGGTCATTATATGTGTCAACAACACCCGGCTTAACATTGGCTGGAGATATCTCTATACGGTCTCTTCCCTCTTTGACATCAACGCCAAGATTGTTAAGCTCGTTGACCATAGCCTCAATTCTGTCTGATTCCTGTAATCGTATATGTTCAATATTCTTGATAACTGTAGTAGTCTTTGCAAATGGAGCAATAGCCGCAAGTGTCATTGACTGGTCTGAGAAATCATTCATATCAACATCCACACCGCAATATTCTCCATCCTTAGGTCCGCTGACACATATACCCTCGCGTTCCTCTGTCACAGCACAGCCCATCTGCTTAAGCACATCTATGAACTTAAGGTCACCCTGCATTGAGTTAGAATGTACTCCCTTAACGATAGCTGTTCCGCCTGTAAGTGCTGCTGCTGCATAGAAGTAGCATGCTGCTGAAACATCCGGTTCAATATAATATGTCTGTGGATAATATCCAGAACCAGCCGGAACTATATATTCTGCGCCTTCATGGTCTACCACACAGCCAAACTGCTCCATCATCTTAGCTGTTATATGCACATATGAACCTTCTGTTTTATTACTTGTAATATGAACATGTATTCCTTCTTCAAGCATCGGAGATGTCATCATAAGAGCACTTAAAAACTGTGTACTTTCACTTATGCTTATTGATACATGATTCTGTGGTTTCTTTCCACCATATGCCGCACCCTTTACATTAACCGGAAGATGTCCGTCTTTCTCAAGAAACTCAAACTCTGCTCCCATGCTCTGTAATGCTTCAAAAAGCGGAAGCATTGGTCTTTTCTTCATCTGTTCAGAAGCTTCAATTGTGTACTCACCATCTGATAATGCAAGCATGGCTGTAAGGAATCTTGCCGCTGTTCCGGCACTTCCCACATTGATTGTTGCTCTCTTCTTAGGAATATCTCTTCCATGTCCATGAATGATAACATATCGTTCAACTTCGTTTACTTCGATAATATATCCAAGTGCGATAAGACTTAAAAGAAAATGTCTCGAATCGTCACTGAACAAAACTCCTTTAAGGGTACATTCACCCTGTGATAAAGCTGCCATAAGCAGCGCTCTGTTAGTAATACTCTTTGAACCAGGCACTTCAACTGTACAGTGAATCGGGTGGTCCAGCTTCTTAACCTTGTACTGTGACATAATTTTACTACTCCATTAAACGTAATTATCTCTCGTCCATATCAACATATGGTCTGTGATGTCCAACATATTTGTATGCAGGACGGATAATCTTTCCTGCATTAACAAGTTCCTCAAGTCTGTGTGCACACCAGCCTGAAATTCTAGAAGTTGCAAACATTGGTGTAAACATTTCTTCTGGAATACCAAGCATTGTGTATACAAATCCACTATAGAAATCGACATTGGCACAGACTGGCTTAAACATCTTTCTCTTGTTCATGATAAGCTGTCCTGCCTCGCTTTCAACAAGTTCATATAATGCAAATTCTTTCTGCATTCCCTTCTCTTCTGAAAGCTGTTTTGCAAATTTCTTAAGAATAACTGCTCTAGGATCTGAGTTAGTATATACCGCATGACCCATACCATAGATAAGTCCTGCATGGTCAAATGCTTCTTTGTCAAGGATCTTGTTAAGATATGTACATATCTCATCTTTATTGTCCCAATTGCTGCAATGTGCCTTAATATCTGTAAACATTTCCTGAACCTTTAAGTTAGCACCACCATGCTTAGGTCCTTTAAGGGATGCGATTGATGAAGCAATTGCTGAATATGTATCTGTTCCTGATGAAGTAACAACATGAGTTGTAAATGTTGAGTTATTACCACCACCATGCTCTGCATGAAGAACAAGACAGATATCAAGTACCTTTGCTTCAAGTTCTGTAAAGTCTCCGTCATCTCTTAACATATAGAGGATATTCTCGGCTGTTGAATAACCTTTCTTAGGATTCTTTATCATAAGTGTTCCATCAAGCTTAAAATGTCTGTATGACTGATAAGCATATACTGAAAGAAGAGGCATCTTAGCTATAAGCTGAAGACTCTGTCTTAATACATTAGGAATTGAAATATCATCCGGCTTCTCATCATATGAATAAAGACTTAAGATACTCTTCATAAGCGAATTCATAAGATTAGTACTTGTAGCTTTCATAATAACATCTCTGATGAATGCTCCTGAAAGTTCCTGAAGATCTGTTAAGATTCTTATGAATCTGTCTAACTGATCCTTGTCTGGAAGTACTCCGAATAACAGAAGATATGTTGCTTCCTCAAATCTGAATCTGTCAAGGCTGCTTCTCTTGATAAGCTCCTCAACATTATATCCCTGAAAATATAATTCTCCGTCTACAGGTATCTTTCTTCCGTGAACACTCTGGTTACCTAATACATCTGATATCTCTGTGAGACCTGTAAGTACGCCGTTACCATTGCTGTCACGAAGACCTCTCTTTACATCATACTCTGTATACAGATTCTGATCGATTATACCTGAGGCTGTACACTCTTTTACAAGTTCCTCAAAATCGCTCTTATCTACTGTTGAAAGTTCCATCATTTCCTGATTGTTCATGGCTTTCCTCCTCCTGATTATTTCCCGCATAGCTAAACGCAGATGAAGATATTATATCTGCTACTAATAGTGTTTGTCAATTTACTGCTGGCTGTTTCCTGTCACATTTCTCATACCAATTACAGCATCAGCAAGCTGCCTCAGATCATCTGCACTTCCCTGGGTAAACCCTTTCTTGCTTACAACCAGGCAGTTATCATCCCCAACAAACAGATATATATTATCAGGATCCTGATTCCATTTTACAACTTCATTCCAACTGAATGTGTCACTGTCGTTTTCTTCATCTGTAATAATAATATTCTCTGCATCTATCTCATATGTGAATTTAATTCCTACCATCTTTCCATATATATTATGGAATTTCTTTTTATTACTCTTATCCATTCCAATCATTCCTATATACAGAAATACTACCGCCACTAAACCAAACAGCACTATCATAAATGTATCAGCCTGCTCATTTCCTGTCATCTTAAGAACAAGCTCTCTTATCATCATCATTCCGAATATAAGTCCAAACATATTGTAAATCAGCTTAAAAGTCTTATATCTGCTGTTATCAAAATTACTGGCACGCATGGCACCTTCCATACATTCCTTTGTGAATGCTGTTTCATTCTTTATTGTCATCAATTCCTCCCTGTATAACACTACATTATGAACGCCTCTTTAGCAGGCTTTATCTAAAGAATAATTTTAAGCCCGGTGGGGAGGTGTGTCAATCGTATATTGTGATATGGGAAGGTTACTGACTGCCTGCTGCCAATGGTGGATTTTGTTGATGGCGGTTCGGCTGTATAGCATACATTGCACAAATCTGATATAATACTTACATACATTTCCTATAAGATTATTATCGGTTCAATATTTATAGGCATATTGTTAGTGTCTGGGGTTAGATGTCCTGAATATTATTCTCGTGATACCTATAGGTAGTCGCATTTTGTAACAACTTATAGGAAATTTCTGGACATTTTTCTCTTGTATTAACTGAAGCTTCTGCCTGATGGCTTGAAATTACCTATAAACATTTTATTTCTGAATTGTTTATAGGCATATTTATGAACATTGAAGCTTTTCAGAAAAAATATAGCCAGTTTGTGCCTATAAGACATAAAATCTTTGTATTCTTATAAGTTCAATCAATATTTTGAAATTGAATTCTTGAAATCTAAAAGTGCATTTCTGCTTTGCAGCGACGGACGAATGTTCATGACCTCATCAGCGGATTTTCATAATAGCAGAGGCTGTCCGGCATAAACTGCACAAACATGAATTGAAAAAGAAAGGAGTCTTCTTATGAAACTTGCTTGTATTACCGGAGCATCTTCCGGCATCGGAAAAGAATTTGCATATCTGCTTTCAGACCTTGAATATGACCTGATTCTGGTCGGAAGAAACACAGACGCGCTTCACGAAATTGCTGACAATGTTGCTGTCAGATGCAAATGTATCACATGCGACCTGTCTGATGAAAAATCATGTGTAAAGCTTGGCAAAAAACTCCGCAAATATCCACTTGATATTATGATTAATAATGCTGGATTCGGAGAGCTTGGCGCATTTGCTGAAACGAAATTAAAGAATGATATCAACATGATTAATGTTAATATTAAAGCTGTGCATATACTTACAAAGGCCGTACTTCCGGGCTTTATACAACGTGACAGAGGCTACATCATGAATGTGGCGTCAAGTGCCGGGCTGCTTCCCGGTGGACCATATATGTCTACCTATTATGCAACCAAGGCTTATGTGACAAGCCTCACTACTGCAATACACGGTGAACTGCGCGACTTAAAAAGCAATGTCCACATAAGCATGCTCTGTCCAGGTCCTGTTGATACCAACTTCAACAATGTTGCCAATGTAAAGTTCGCATTATCAGGAATTCCTGCTGATTACTGCGCCTATTATGCACTTTGTAAAATGTTTACAGGCAAACTTACCATTGTTCCGACATTTACAATGAAAGCCGGAGTTTTTGGCAGCAGATTCCTGCCAAGACAGGTGCTTGCCTTTATGACAGGTCACCAGCAGAAAAAGAAGACAGACAATATCTGATATGATACTGCCTGTCACTGATTTAGAATTTTTTTGAAAATATAATATTCTTTCTTTCAACAAGCATTGCCTTGTTGAAGAACACATCAACTGCAGCCTTGTAATCAGCCATTCTCTGGGATTTCTTGATTGCCTTGATTTCTTTTTTGCAATCATCAAACACATATTCCATATAACACCACATTTCTTTCATCCTGTGTATGGCATGTGTATCTCCCGGCATTATGGCTGTGCGGGCTGCGTATACAAGGTCGTGAAGCTCTTTCATCAGCTTCTTATCTGCATTAAGGTCTCGCACCATCGCCTCAGGATTATCATCTGTTAATACATTAATCAGTCCGGGGTCCGCGATAAGCCCTCTTCCAAGCATAAATGTATCAACCTTCGGAAATATCTCCTTCATCTCAAGGAAATTCTTCCTTGTAAATATATCTCCGTTAAGCACTAATTTATTCCTGCTGTTATCCACTGCGTACCGGAAAGCGTCAAGATGCAGCTCATTTCTGTAGTAATCTGTACGCACTCTCGGATGAACAATAAGTTCCTCAAGAGGATAAGAATTATACACCTCCATTATCTGTGGAAAACTGTCATCATCTTCAACACCGATTCGTGTCTTGACCGAAACCTTAATATTCTCTCTTATAAATGCATCCTCAAACACCTCATCAAGAAAACGGTCGAGCTTTTCTGTGTCGCGAAGCATTCCTGAGCCTTTATCCTTTGAAACAACTGTGCCTGACGGACAGCCGGCATTAAGATTAATCTCGCTGTAGCCGTATTTTTCATAAAGCATTTTTGCTGTCCATATAAAATCCTTAGCTTCATTAGTCATGACCTGTGCAACCGTATAGGTATCCTTATTATGCCCGCGGTCTATGTCTCTTATTTCTCTTGCAAGAAAATTCTCTGACTTATTAGGTGAGATAAACGGTGTAAAATATTTTGTAATTCTGCCTTTTCCAAATGTTTTCTCATAGGCATTACGGTATGTAAAATCTGTAAGCCCCTCCATCGGGGCCATATATATAGTATTGCTCATATACTGTATCTTTCTGTTATTCTAATGTAAATGTGCCGTTACTGTTAGTCACAATGGCTGTCTCGAAAAATTCTTTTACTGCCTTTATCATGTATTCTGTGTCCATAATTCCTGCTGTCTCGTAAGGTGAGTGCATTGCAAGCTGCGCAAGCCCGATATCTACTGTGTTCATTGACACATGGCAGTTAGCTATATTTCCAAGTGTTGAACCACCCGGAATATCTGAACGGTTAGCAAATTCCTGTGTCGGAACTCCCGCTCTTGTACATATTTCTTTAAATATTGCCGCAGAAACCGCATCTGTTGTGTATTTCTGGTTGGCATTGTATTTGATGACTATACCTTTGTTCATATGAGGTCTGTTAGTCGGATCAGCTTTCTCCTGATAATTAGGATGAACCGCATGCGCATTGTCCGCTGAAAGCATGAAAGAACCTGCACACGCCCTTATATAATCCTCATTATCCTTGCCGGCACACGCAGCTATACGCATAAGCACATCTGATAAAAATGTTGAATCTGCTCCCTGCTTGGTGCTGCTGCCAACCTCTTCATTGTCAAATACCGCACATACCGCAACGCTTTCCTGGTTGCTCTCATCACTGTCTATAAGCGCATTCATGCATGAATATGCACACATCACATCATCAAGTCTTGGTGCTGATATAAATTCATTATCCGCACCCCATATAGTTCCTGCCTGTCTGTTGTACAGAAACAGATCACTGCTTATCACTGACTCTTTATCTGTCTGTGCAGCGTCTGCTATTATGCTGTCAAAAAGCCCTTTGGATTCTGTCTCTCCTATAAGCGGTATCATATCCTTCTGTGCATTATAATTAAGCCCTGTGTTGGCTTCCCTGTTCATGTGAATTGCAAGATTAGGAATTATGCATAAATCCCTGTCTACATTTACAAGGACTGGCTTTAATACTGCACCTTCCCTTACTATTGCCCTTCCTGCAACTGAAAGAGGCCGGTCAAACCACGGTGCCATAAGCATGCCGCCGTATTTTTCCACATTTAACGAAACGTAATTCTTGTCCGGTGTCAGCTCAGGATTCTCTTTTACCTTAAATGACGGTGAATCACTGTGTGCGGCTGCTATCTGGTAATTAGCAAAACCCTCTGTGGCAGGCATCCTGAATGCTATTATGGAAGAATCGTTTCTTGTAGCGTAGTATTTGCCGCCAGATATAAGATGCCATCTGTCCCTTTCGTTAAGGCGCACAAATCCGGCATCGTCCAGCAAATCCATAAAATTCGCCGTTACATGAAATGCTGTAGGACTTTTTTCTATGAACGACATCATATCTTTTGATACATTTATAAATGTGTTATCTTCCATAACTGCTCCCTTCTATCTGCGTCTTCTTTGTCTGTTATGTCTTCTTTTTCTTTTATTATTCTGTACCATCATGACTACTGTTATAATTATTACAACAACTATTACCACCAATATTACCGCAAATACTGCTGTACTTTCTTTCATTCCTTTTTTGACAGACGTGCCTGATGCTTTATTGTCTGCTGCCTGTGTAATGTCGTCTGTTACTACATTTGCAGCATATTCCCTGTAAACTGTCTGATTGCACAGGCTGCATGTTCCTGCCTCTATTCCGTCTTTCTTGTCTGTTCCCGCAGCTTCCTTTACAACACTGTAACTGTCAACCTTATGCTCATGTATTGTGTAAGTGTCTGAATATGTGTAGCCACATGTACTGCATGTGTGTGTTGTGTATCCAAAGTCTGATGCTGTTGCTTCTGTCACTACATCTGTGTATGAAGGATTGCTGCACATTTCCGGAAGCAGTGTCACTGAATAATCATATGTCTCATTTCTCTTGAAATCTGATGTGAAGCCTGAATATGCATATGTCCAGTTCATGACCTCACCCATATTTGCCTGACAGTATGCACGGCGGTCTGTATTGTCCTCGAAAAATGTTATCATTCCCTTAACTTTGTTGTTAAGCACTTCACCCTGATATGTCTTTGACAGTTCCAATGGATATACCATATACATTCCTACAAGTCCGCCATCATGCACATATCCGTGGTCTGAATCATATCCGTCTATTGTTATAGAACAATTTCTTATATTAAGGAAGCCGGCTGCGTAAGCACCTCCCATAAACTGCTCATCTCTTACGGCTGCATCTGTATCAACGCAGACAAGTGTTACATCTGTAGTGATGTTATCAAGATTGCCGCTTCCAAATCCTGCAATTCCGCCTGTTCCCCACATCTTAGCTGAATCTGTTAGTGACACATATGTATCCTTAATTATACAGTCTGATATGTCGCTGTCGTCCGCAAGCCCTGCTATTGGTGCCGCAAAACATGGTTCTGTTGTAGAAATCTCAATTCTTGCTCCATATATATTCAGTCCTGTTACTTTCGCACCTGTAAGCACTCCAAAGAAGCCTGCACCGTATGTTTCGTACTCTTTTCTGTTGCCGTCATAGGTCTTCATTGTCTTCTTGCTTACTGTCTTTACTGACAGGTTAAGTATGCTGTGTCCGTTACCGTCAAATGTTCCCGAAAAATCCCATGGTGTCCACTCAACTCCTGTCATATCTATATCTGTCATCAGCTTATAATTCCCTGATGCACTCTTAGCTGCTTCCACAAGCTCTGACGCTGTGCGGATTTCTTTGTATTCTGATGTTGTCTGGCTTACGGTACTTCCTGATGTTTGCGTATCTGCCTTAGCTATGTTAAAAGGAAATGCTGTCACTGCAAGTATTACTGCTGCTATCGCCGCTGCCTTTTTTATAATTGATTTATTAAACATTTTTATGCCTCTTTCTTCTGATATATTTGCATCTTTCGCTGTCTGATTATAACGCAAAGTGATATTTCGGTCTAGTACATCGTTTCGTAAATTGCGAGAGACGGACGCCGTGTTAATTAACACGGCTGGATTTCTCAGCACTGCACGATGTTGTAAGCCTGACGGCATAACCACCCTCCCAGATGTCAAACTTAAAACTCAAACTTCAATATCTCACAATTCTTTATCTTGAATGCTGAAAATTCTTCATTTCCCATATCTTCAAAATAGGACTTTACCATTCTTGCAATTCCATTATGTGCAACTAAAAGATATGTTTTATCAGGCTGTGCCTTTATATCATCAAGCAGATTATATATACGCTGTGCCAAATGAAGCATTGTTTCTCCGCCTTCAAAACTGCATATGAAATTGCATTTGGCTTTTGCAAATTCTTCTCCATCTCTTGGTGTTGATTCATACTTACCAAAATTCTGCTCCTTAAGTCTTATCTCTTCACGCGCAGGTATTCCTGTAATCTCAGATACATGAAGTGCTGTAGCTTTTGCTCTTATAAGTGGCGAATACAGGATTTCATCTATCTGTATTCCTTCTGCAAGGATCTTCTTTCCTAACTCTATTGCCTGTTCATGACCTAAATCTGTAAGTGGTGAATCTGTTGCACCACATATCTTATTCTCGACATTCCAGACGGTCTGGCCATGTCGGGTAAAATATACTGTTCCCATTGTGTTTTCCTTTCTACTTAGAAGAAGTGATTACATACTGGGTGTGGATTGAATATATCCCCCTCCCAGACACGCTCCCGCTCGGTGAAAAACATAGCGGTACTAAGCTCACTGTGGGTTCCGCCGCTTACCGCGGCTCCCCACAGTTCGCTAAGTGCCGATGTTTTTCTACGGTCTGGTGCGGGGAATATATTCAATCCACGCCCCTGTAATTCTCTTCTTTATACAAACGTAACCCCACCGGTGTTGCTTCGCTTACTAGCGGACGAGACTTTGCGTGCTTACACTCTTTTGTTTGTGCAACAGACTCCCGTCTCACAACGCCCCGATGAGCCTGCGACATCGGGAGGGGCGGCAACGTAAGCTGTGGGCGGGGGGATAGTGTTAGTT
>ENA-OYXY01001013-OYXY01001013.1-human-gut-metagenome-genome-assembly--contig:-NODE-1013-length-11857-cov-7.715641_pt1 | contig 11857 bp, 10 predicted proteins | sample MGYA00244058_ERZ653438 | MGnify/ENA primary metagenome ERZ653438 (study PRJEB26926, sample SAMN06165026) | human gut metagenome | biome: ENVO:00009003; feature: ENVO:2100002; material: ENVO:00002003... | reverse complement strand
TTCGTCGGCAGCGTCAGATGTGTATAAGAGACAGGTCATACCATGTATCTTTGAAACCTCTCCATTCACGTCTTTTCTTAGGTTTCTTACCAGTATAGAACTTACCAAGCGGCTCACTTCCAAGTTTACCTGACATAGCCAATCCTTTCTTAACCATATATCTGTATTTTTATTGTTAATTTCTTAAATGTATTCTTTCAGTCATACATTTACATCTTAATATTTACATCTTATTATTCATTTATTATTTTTTAAGCTTCTTAAGCTCAAGGCTCTCAACAAATGCCTGTATTCGTGTCCTTATCTGTCCCGAATTACCTGCTACATAAGGTCTGTCAATTGATAACACCGGATATCCGTATTCTTCACGCATAATATGAAATGCCGAAGCTCTCTCATATCCCCAGTAATCGCAGAACTTTATCTGCTGGTATATAAGCCCGTCTGCCTTGTATTCTTTGGCAATGCTGTCTACATATTCCTGACGTTCCTTAATCTTAGCTGTATTCATATAACGTGGACATTTGCCCCAGTGCATATACTGCCTGCATATCTGCATAAGTACATCTTCCGTGTCATTAAGAATAATCTCGCTTCTTCCCGGAAGTGAACCAAAACAGAACCTGTCAGCAACAACTAACGCACCAGCCTCCTCACAAAGCTTTATAAGTTCTGGATTATCAATCTCCGAACCTACCATAACAACCTTTGCCCTGTAATTCTTCTTATCATCTGGCTGTCTTGTGCCCAACTCCTTAAGCGTATCCTCCAGCTTTTCAATAAGTGCCTCTTTAGGACAGCAATATGTCGCAAGGCATAACACTGCGAATTCATAGCCTGTTATTCTTGGATTGTCTTCTTTTCTGTAGTCACCAATCTGTGTTATGAGCCTGCTTATCTTATTCTGCAAATCAACTGCCTTTCTTAATGCTTCATCTGATATATCAATTCCATACACCTTGTTAAGCGGCTCTAATACATGTGCCCTCATCTGCCTTACATAATGTCTTAAGGCTGTTTCATCGTCCTTCATAGGAACATCAGAATATTCCACAAAGAACTTTTCCTTGGAACATAAATTCTGTCTTTCTATATTCTCAACGCACCTGTTCATCTGTGCACACGCATCAGGTGCTATTATGCAGTCAAGAAATTCAAACCCTCCCTCGATTGCTCTTTCAAGTATGGCACGACAGCCCTCACAAAGCATACTGCTCATATAATATGTACCCATCTCTATAGAACCTGTTCTTGGTGCTCTAAGTCTTACCGAGAAACAGCCAGGAAGATTAATTAGTGGCTCTGGAATTTGAAAACAGACTGCTCCAATTGCAATACTGCCTTTATTCTGTGCTTCTCTTACAAGGTCATTATTGACCTCCTCTAATAGTTTCTCAAAATAATATAAATGCTGTAAATCCTTCAAAAATATTCCTCCAATACTATATCAAACCAATATTGCAAAGTGCCTCTGCCGCCCCTGCAACAATTCTGTCATCATCTGAAAGTGTAAGTATATTCTCGCCCTTAATATCTGCCTCTGCCAGTTTCATATCATTTTCAATTACAGATAATAATGGAAGCCCACTTATATCCATAAGTTCTATCACTTTCTTATCCGGTATGCGGTTAACTATAACTCCAGCTTTCTCATACATAACAAGCTCATCTGCAACATTTTTAATAGTCTTAACTACCTGACAGCCTTTCTTGCTTGCATCTGTTACAAGCACAAGATGTGTAACCTTTTCCATAACACGCCTGTTAATCTGCTCAATTCCAGCCTCGCCGTCTATAACTACATAATCAAACTGTTCAGAAAGAAGTGTTATCACCTCTTTAAGATATGAATTAATCCGGCAGTAACAGCCGGCTGTTTCCGGTCTTCCTATCGCTATAAATGCATAGCCGTCCTGTTCTTTAATTGCATCATATATCTCATACTTCGCCTCACCTAACAGCTCAACGGCTGACTTGGTATCGCCGTCCTCTACATTTTTAATGACTTCTTTTCTTATATCATCTATTGTCTTGTCCACTTCTATGTTAAGCACTGTAGAAAGTCCAACCGCAGGGTCAGCATCAATCGCCAGTATCTTCTTATCTGGATATTTCTCTACAAGCACTTTAACAAATGCTCCTGCAAGCGAAGTCTTTCCAACGCCGCCCTTACCTGCTACTGCTACTATCTTTGTCATAATAATCCTCTTTTCTGTGCACTATTCTATATAACCTGACTGTGCCTATGCACACTTTTTCTAATTAATTGTTGCTGCCATTCCTTTATGTTCTTTAACAAATGTATCTATCTCATTTACAAATCTCTGTCCATATTTCATCAGTTTATTCTGTCCTACACCTGATACCTCAAGCATTGCTTCTGCATTTAAAGGAAGCTTCTCACACATATCTATAAGTGTCTTATCACTAAATACAATATATGGAGGCATACCTTCTTCCCTTGCTATTATCATTCGCAATGCCTTTAAGCGTTCAAATAACTCATAACCTGCACTTGTAAGTGAATCTGTACTCTTCTTTCCTGTTGATGAACTGCTTCTTTTACCTGCTTTGCCTGTCTGCTTTCTGCCTTTCTTTCCTGAACCTGATAGAAAAGTTTCATCACCAGCCTCATAAGAACTGCCTGTGCTTCTTGTCTTACCTACAAGCTTTGCATTTTTCACTTCCTCGGACTCTTTCATACGCTTTAGATATATATGTGCATTTTCCTGCTTTAAAGGTGTTATATCTCCCATTTTAAGGACACTGTATTCGTCCTGTGTCTGTATTATATAACCGTCTGATATAAGCTGGGCTATAAGCGGTCTTAACTCAGCTTCTTTCATTCCTGCAAGCTTTCCATATGATTTATAATTAACAGCTCCAACCTCTTTAAGCCTTGCCCTGTCAGCTCCAAGCAGAGTTCCTATAACTATGCCCTGTCCAAATCTTCCCTTGGTTTCTGCTATACAGTTAATGACCCATTTTGCCTGCGCTGTCATATCAATTTCTTCATATTCACTATTGCAGTTGCCGCAATTACCACATACTCCGGTTACATTTTCTCCAAAATAATTAAGTATGTAATTTCTTAAACAGCCCGTTGTCTTGCAATACCCCTCCATTACATACAATCTATGCAGGTCACGCTGTTTAATAACGTCTATATCCTCATATTCAACGCCTTCAAATTCTTTCTTATCAAGAAGGAACTTATCTATTATCACATCCTGTGCAGAAAACAGCATTATACACTGTGAGTCCTCTCCATCTCTGCCAGCTCTTCCTGCCTCCTGATAATAATTCTCCATACTCTGTGGCATATTATAATGAATTACATATCTTACATTTGACTTATCTATTCCCATTCCAAATGCATTAGTAGCAACGACCACCAATGACCTGTCATATATGAAATCGTCCTGATTTCTTTTTCTTTCTTCATTGCTAAGTCCCGCGTGGTATCTTGTGACACTTATCCCCATACTGCTTAAGGTTTCATATAAAGTGTCCACATTTTTCCTTGTTGCGCAGTAGATAATTCCACTCTCATCAATATGCTCTTTAACATAATTGCTTATATACCTGTCCTTATTCTTGCCGCTTATATGCTCTACGCTGTAGTAAAGATTTTTCCTGTCAAAGCCAGTAATTACAACCTTAGGATTATCAAGCCTTAATATACACTCTATATCCGTCTTTACTTCGTTGGTTGCTGTCGCTGTAAATGCACTGACAACCGGTCTTGCTGGAAGGCTGTTTATATAATCAACTATCTTTACATAGCTTGGTCTGAAATCCTGTCCCCACTGTGATATACAATGTGCCTCGTCAACCGTCACCATTGATATATCTGCCTGCTTGGAGAACTCACAGAACTTCGCACTTTCAAGCCTTTCTGGTGCAATATATATAATCTTGTATATGCCATTAAGTACCATATTTAATGTGCCGTCTATCTCACTTTCTGAAAGCGTGGAATTGACATATGCCGCATTAATTCCGACATCGTTAAGTGATTTCACCTGATCCTGCATAAGTGAAATCAATGGGGATATTACTACTGTAATTCCTGAAAGCATCATAGCTGGCACTTGATAACAAAGCGACTTTCCTGCTCCTGTCGGCATTATCGCAAGCACATCTTTCTTTTCTAAGATTGCATTAATAATATCTTCCTGCCCAGCCCTAAAGGAATCATATCCAAAATATTCCTTTAATACCTCTTTTGAATCCATCACATATCCCTTTCTTAATATCTATTGCAATATTATCTGCTGTCTGAATAATTACTCTATTATTCAATCCTGTGCAAAAGCCCGTAACACATTCTGACTATAACTTTAATATTAACATATAATCGCCTATTATTCTATCTTAATAATTAATTATCAATAAGCACCAGTCAATTATATCTCCAGACTTCCAATAAACATTACTATCATAATTCCATATAATGATAAATAAATCTGTTATTCATAAGTTAACAAATATCATTTTGCCATAATTTAATTATTATATGTGCTATACTTGTATTAATTAATTCGTGAGTATACAACTTACAGATACGAGGTGGCTATGAATAATACACATACATACTGCAATGCACAGCGCCCAGATGCCAGACAGGGCACTGTAACTACTAATACAGACAATAAACTTATTAACAGACTTGATATAATTGCCAGTTTTAATCCACATTTAACAGATATTAATCCCCAATCTCCACTATCAGTTGGCAATGGGCGGTTCTGCTATACTGCCGACATTACTGGTATGCAGACTTTATATGAGGAATACTCAGCCGAAACTCCACTCTGCACAATGGCTGAATGGGGCTGGCATACTAAGAAAGCTGATAACGAAAAAGGCTTCTATACTTTAGACGATGTCAGAATGACACCATACAATTACTGCAAACGAACTGTCACTTATCCACGTGTAAAATACGAGGGCAATGAAGCCGCCTACGACTGGGTAAGACAGAACCCTCATAAGTTCAATCTTGCAAAAATCGGACTTTATTTTCATAACGAACCTATTAAAGCTGGCAGCATTTATTGTATAAATCAGACATTAGATATAACAACTGGTATTCTAAAAAGCAGTTTCAGGCTTAATGTTAACAGTAATAACAATGTTCGTACACTTAATAATATTGCCGCTGATAATATAAATACCAATGCTATTATTGATAATCTCGTAACTGTATACACAGTATGCGATGATAATTCTGACACCGTTGCATTTTATATAAGCTCTGGTCTTTTGCAGTGCGGACTTAGCGTTAATATTGCCTTTCCATACGCATCCTGTGATATAACAGGTTCAGACTGGAATAACACTGACGGACACAGCAACTTTCTTAACGCTTCCCATATACACCGGCAGATAGATGATACCGCTTACTATGTCAATTTTAATATAAATGGAACTGGCACCTCACAGCATACTGCTAATAATAGTACAATTACATCTGATTCTAATGTTACTATTAATAAATGTAATAACTCTGCTGCTGCCACTATTAAATCTAACGGTATACACAGCTATAATATTACAACTACTGATGATGAACTTAATATGTCCGTTAATTTCAATAAATCAATATACACACCTGCCACATACGACACAATTGCCGGTAACAGCAGACATTTCTGGCACAACTACTGGACAACTGGAAAGTTTCTTAACTCTGATAATAAAGAGCTTATGCGCCGTGTAATATTATCGCAGTATCTTCTTGTGATTAATGACAGCGGCTATATTCCACCTGCCGAAACTGGTCTTACCTGCAATAGCTGGTATGGCAAGGCGCACCTTGAAATGCACTACTGGCATATGGCGTGGGCTCCTTTATGGGGACACCCTGAACTGCTTACACGAAGCTTTGACTGGTATATTGATATATTAGATGAAGCTAAGAAAAATGCTTCACGCAACGGCTATAAAGGTGCACGCTGGACTAAGATGGTGTCTTACACCGGTTCGGACTGCCCGTCAAAGATTGCACCACTTCTTGTCTGGCAGCAGCCACATATAATCAATATGTTACAAATAGTAATTGATAATAATACCTCTGATGATTTTGACGTTAAGGCATATATGAGCAAATACTGGATACTTGTAAAAGAAACCGCCGTGTTTATAGCTGATTATCTTGTATATGACCCGATGTCCGATATTTACAATATAGAAGCACCTGTAATTCCAGTTCAGGAACGTCATCTGCCAGAGGATACAAGAAATCCTATATTTGAACTTGCATATTTCAGATATGGTCTTTTGATTGCCGCAAAATGGGCTTATGAATTAGGTTTTACTGATGAAGCCAGCCAATGGCACAATATTGCAATGCATATAGCACCACTTCCAATTAATGACGATGTATACATTGCACATAGTAACTGCCCTGATACATTTACTAATAAAGCTATAGACCACCCTCTTATGCTTCAAATCTATGGTATGCTTGACGGCTATGGTGCAGAGGATATTGTCGATAAAGATATCTACCGCAACACCCTTATGAAGGTAATTGATGTGTGGGACTATTCTACATTATGGGGCTGGGATTTTGCTGTTATAGCAATGGCGGCTCATAAGCTTGGACTTGATGACATTGCCTTAGAACAGTTACTTATTAACTCCCCTAAAAATGATTATGTAGAAAGCGGCAACAACAGGCAGAACTCTCGCAAAGATTTACCTTTGTACCTCCCCGGTAATGGAAGCCTGCTTCTTGCCGCCGCCAGAATATTTAATATATAACTTAGAATTATATGCGGATTTTCCTGTAATACAGCCGACAGCCTACATCATTGCCAGGCACAACTGGTATATCATTGGCTATTGGCTGTTATAATACATTTGCCGCTCATAACAGACATATCTTTAGTTCCGTCTATAATCTTTCCGTTAATAAATGCTTTCTGCATAATCAATGCCCTGCCTTATTAATATAATTTAGAACTGCTTCTTACTGGTTCACTTGTAAGATTAACTCCTAATCTGTTAAAAGTCTTGGTATCTGCCTCTGATAACATTACAGATGTATGTACCTGACAGCCCTTAAGATCAGGTATCTGTTCTAATGCTTTCTTGGCATTCTCATTAGCTACAGATGTCATCGCAAGTGCAATAAGAATCTCGTCACTATGAAGTCTTGGGTTTCTGCCGCCAAGATATTTAACTTTAAGCTTCTGGATTGGCTCAATATATTCTGGCTTTATAAGCTTCTCATCGTGCTTGATTCCTGCAAGATACTTAAGTGCATTAAGTATAAGTGCTGAGGACGCTCCAAGAAAATCCGTAGTCTTAGATGTAATAACTGTACCATCATTAAGTTCGATAGCGGCACACGCAACACCAAGCTCCTCTGCTCTCTTCTTAGCTGCAACAGTAACCTTTCTGTCATCTGTTGTAATCTTAGCCTGCTTCATTAAAAGCTCAATCTTATATACTTCGCTCTCAGAAGCTTCTTCCTTTGCCACTCTGTTGACTGCATCATAATATCTTCTTATAATCTCCATTTTGGAAGCTTCACAGCAGGCTTCATCATCAATAATACAATTGCCCGCCATATTAACACCCATATCTGTAGGTGATTTATAATATGTATTCTCACCGTAGATTTCCTCTAATATAGCATTAAGAACAGGATATATCTCTATATCACGATTATAATTAACTGCTGTACTTCCATATGCCTCAAGGTGGAATGGGTCAATCATATTAACATCATTAAGGTCTGCTGTAGCCGCCTCATATGCAAGATTGACAGGGTGCTTAAGTGGAATATTCCATATTGGAAATGTCTCAAATTTAGCATATCCTGCCTTAATTCCTCTCTTATTCTCGTGATATAACTGTGAAAGGCAGGTAGCCATCTTACCACTTCCCGGACCCGGTGCTGTAATTACTACCAATGGTCTTGTTGTTTCTATGTAATCGTTCTTTCCAAAACCTTCTTCACTTACAATCATAGGAATATTAGATGGATATCCGTCTATAACATAATGCTGGTATACCTTTATATTCTTCTTTTCAAGCTTTTCCTTGAACTGTACTGCCGCATTCTGTCCTGTAAATTTAGTGATAACAACACTTCCTACATATAAACCCTTCTTCTCAAATTCGCCAATTAATCTAAGCACGTCTACATCATAAGTAATACCCAAATCTCCACGGACTTTATTCTTCTCAATATCAGCTGCACTTATTACGATTACTATCTCAGCAACATCTGATAGCTGCATAAGCATCTGAAGCTTGCTGTCTGGCTGAAATCCCGGAAGCACTCTTGAAGCGTGGTAATCATCAAATAATTTGCCTCCAAATTCAAGATAAAGCTTGTCACCAAACTTACCAATTCTTTCTTTAATGTGTTCTGACTGAATTTTTAAATATTTGTCATTGTCAAATCCTGTTCTCATAAAACTCCTCATTAATTATTTTAATTATTCCTTCGTTTATTTATTAATATATTAATATTAACATACATTTCAGCACAAATACATATCAACTTTATATTATTTTACTCCGCTTACTTTAGTTGATACTACTGATGTTAAAGGAACCATTTTAACACTCACACTTCCGTCTTTCTTTCTTGTAATTAATGTTCCGCCTCTTTGTGTATACTGCTTCTCAATACCCTTGTATCCAAGGTAATCTATCGACATTCCATAAGTAAGCTGTATACCTTTATACACAAGTGATAATGTATTTAAGTGGTCGTGTCCACAAAACATCCATTTTATTACGCCATTATCAACTGCACTGTTAAAAAATATCCCCTTAAACCTGGATATTCCAAAATGGTCATTCTTCTCGCCAACACTTCCGTGCTTATATATTACATCATTATCACCAAGCTTCATACGCTCATAAGCTTCCTTAAATTCCCTGACAGGCATATGGAAAAAAGCCATTGCCTTGATATTCTCATCTTCATTTTTAAGGCTGGTTAGCTTATTCATACACCATTCAGTCTGATCCTTGTGTATACAATCAAATCCGCTGTAGAACCAGCCTCCATCACCATACATATTAGAGTCAAGCATAACAAGCGGAAGCACAGCTTTATTATTATCATCAACAAGATTAATAAAGAAATTCCCCACTCCGTAAATATATCTGTTACCTTTAGTGAATATACAATATTTTCCCTCAGCAAATATATCAGCAAGCTCGTCCTTATTACAAAATGCACCAAGCTCACAGTCGTGGTTACCAAAGCACAATGTATATGGAATTTTAAATCTGTCCATAAATGCTGTAAGAATTCTTGCCTGTCTTCCATTATTCATAGTTCCAGACTTAGGAAAAAAAGGGAATATAGAATCACCCGTAAGAACAATTAAATCCGGCCTGCTCTTTTTAATAATCTTGGTAACCGCACTAAGTGCAAGCTTATCCTTCTTTCCTGATAATATTCCAAATCCAAGATGAAGGTCTGTAAGTTGTAGAATTTTATAATCTTTATCTGTATCTATGTGAAGATTGAAAGTTTCATTATCTATCTTAGTAAAATTATGAGAATTATACATATATATGTTCCTTTCATTTTCTTAATTATTACAGTTATACATTTAACCACCGTCTTGCTCATTAACTTAATGGTATAAGTGCCCCGACAGCTGATATTATAGTCGATATTACCATAATTATCTGGAATGGGAGTGTGCCTATAACACCACATATCGGACTGCTGCCAGCCTTCTTTCTAGACTTTCCATAGGTAAGTACAAGCATTATGCTCACAAGCACAACAACACCGCTCATAATTCTTGTAAGCACTATAAAGCTGCTCACACCGAATATTGCAAATAATATACATGGAATAGTTGCTATAACCCAGCTTATTCTGTTGCCAATTCCTATCTGTTCGTGAACTACATCTCTTAATGCAAGTGTATTAGACCAGAAGGTTGTAAGCAGTGCAAAAAGTGAGAATATACCAGCAAGTATCATAGCCCACGAACCTATGCTCTCACCTAACTGCATATATGCTAATTCCTTATCAAGTGTTCCCTTAGTTCCAAGAAGCACCGTAAGCGTAACGATAAGCACAAGTATTGATGATAACGCAAAACCTATAAATATTGACTTTCTTATCTTATGTGGGTTGCCATCAAGTCCCTTAACAACCTGTATTACCGCCTGATTAGCTGATGTTGCAAATACAACCATACTATATAAAGCAAGCAGGTTATTAATATGAAATGGTGCTGTATACAAAACATTTAGTGGTCTTGTAAATGTTCCAGCTGTCATAATAACAACTATAACCATAAGAAAACTTACTGCATATTTCTGTGCGATACCTACCGCTTTCATTCCAATAAACACTACACTTCCTGCAATCAGATAATATATAAGCTGTGCCACCCACAGCGGCATATGAAACCAATTAACAAATATCTGTGCACCACCATTAATATTGCCACTGACACCTATCATTATGGCAAGTCCATATACAACAAACATTATCCAGCTGAATACTTTCTTCATTCTTCCCTTAAAAAGCTCTCCTTCAAAGCTTTTAACAAGCTGTACACCTCCATTGTTAAAAGAAAGTTCTGCTATGATAAGATGAAGAATAACATTTACTACATAAGCAAGTCCCACCATCCATACAACATCTAACATACTGTTTCTTGTTGCCAGATATGGAACAGCTATAATTCCTGTACCAATGCTGTTACCCATAATCATACTTATCGCTTCAAAAGTTGTAAGCTGAGCTTCTGAATTAATCGTCTTTGGCATATATTCACCTCTCGCAATTCTCATAATATTAATTAAAACTAAACGGGCTGCTGCACAAACCACAATTCACACAATATGCGAATAAGCAACAGCTTATAAATAACTCATACTGTATTAATTATGTCTGGTGCAACAGCCCTTTCAATCTACTTTGCTGGAATCTGCTTATCCATCTTTAATATGTGGTTCTTTAACCATTCAAGAAGGTAATCAATAAGCTCGAACAGATACTCCTGCTGTCCATCGTCAACTTCTTCCATATTAATCCCTGTAAGTCTGTCAACAAATGACTCGTGTGCAAGCTTCTGAGCTGCTAGTCCCTCGTATCCTATCTTTTCCATATACTCCTCCTCATCTTTAAAATGAAGCTTAGTATAATCTTTTAACTCATTAATTATTGAAACTATATGGTCATACTTATCGTGTAAATAATAGTCATTAATAACTTCATATGTACGCTCTATAATCTCAAATAACTTCTTATGCTCTGCATCTACAAAATCAATATCTGTCTTGTATTCATCTGTAAATTCAAACATACCCTTCTTGGCTGTGCTGACATTTTCAGCTTTCTTAGAATCCTGTGTCTTATGAACAACAGGCTCTAACTTTCCAATCATAATATCACTTCCAAGGATATGGTGGTAAAGCCACTTAGCAAGGAACTTTACAAGCTCAGCTAATTCCTTCCTGCTCTCCTCATCTGTCATATTATCAAAGTCCACTGATTTAACTTTATTAGCAAAGTCTGTATGCTCCTTCTTCTGTCGCATAAGTTCAGGGTCATTAATTGACTCCATATATGCTTCCTCGTGTGCAAAATGCTCTGCGGCATAATCAACAAGATGTGCCACAATGCTCTTTACTGTCTTAACATCAACAGCCTGTTCCTCTAATAATGCCTGTGCTTCATTAATTATTTTAAAAAGCTGTTCGTGTTCTTTATCAATTGACTCAATTCCTGTCATACAGTCTTTAGTAAACTTATACATAATATTTCCTCCAATCCTGACATATTCACATAAGTAAATAACAATATGCTTACTGTCTCTTATACACATCTCCGAGCCCACGAGACCGTACT
>ENA-OYXY01001007-OYXY01001007.1-human-gut-metagenome-genome-assembly--contig:-NODE-1007-length-11886-cov-5.815992_pt1 | contig 11886 bp, 15 predicted proteins | sample MGYA00244058_ERZ653438 | MGnify/ENA primary metagenome ERZ653438 (study PRJEB26926, sample SAMN06165026) | human gut metagenome | biome: ENVO:00009003; feature: ENVO:2100002; material: ENVO:00002003... | reverse complement strand
CGAGATCTAGTACGGTCTCGTGGGCTCGGAGATGTGTATAAGAGACAGCTGCTCCGGTTTCAACTTGATTAATTTCTTTCCGCTTTCTGCCCCCTGCTCCATTGCTTCTTCGGCAGCTTTCGCTTCTTCCTGTCTGCTTTTTCTTTCCTTTATCTTCCTGTAGGTCACTCCGGCAAGTTTTTTTCCACCTCGATATGTGGTTTTCCCTATGGTTCTTCCTGCCACACTCGCCGCCCTGTACTGTACGGATTCTATTTTTTCAGTTCCATACTGTGTTGGGGAGTCTGACTGCCCACTGCTTTTTTCATGTAGTTCCCTTGGCTTTTCTTTTGCTTCCAGTACAGCCGAGCGAACCAGTTCTTTCGGAAGCCGGGCAGCCGGATTTCGAATCTTCGGATTCTTATCCCTTACCCGTTCCTTGATATCTCTCATCCGGTCACCCTCTTTCCGTATCTCTTATCTCATCGGGCAACATCCCGATGTTTCTTTTTTTCCTGCTGTTTCTGTAACTGCTCCACCTGCCTAATTGCTTCATTTACCAACGGATGCTCGTTGTAATATGGCACAAGCTCCAAATCACCCCTGTCTTTTGATGACAACGGCAATGGATATTCCATGTCTGAATAAATTGATTCTGGATCATGGATAGAAAACTCAATAGCCGGACACATATTGGCAGATGTTCTACAATACTTCTGGTACTTTTTATATGCCTCTTCCAGAGTTCTACATTTTGTATATTCTCCTAAATCATGGAACTCACCGCACTCTGCAGCATAAAAAGTTATCGTTACTTCTTCTTTTTTCTTCATTATGATTCTCCCGGTTTTGTTGTCATTAGTTTATAAAGGTCTGTATTCTTTGGGAATGTATTCTCAAATGGTACGATATTTCCAGAGCAACGGATCAGGCCACTGCCGACCGATACATTTGTAATATAGGACAGTTGGTTTTCGGAAATATTCAAAAGAGCAGCCAGTTCTTCCCTGTCTGTACTTGCCTGATTCAAAAGAATCAAAAACTCACTGTTTGCCAACATCAGTCTTGCAGTGTCCGATTTCAGAAGTTCCTCAACATTTTGGGTTAAACCTGTCACGAATCCATTGTATTTTCTGATTCTCTTGTACAGTCGGTAGAAGAAATTTGCACTGTATTCATAGCGGAATAACAGATAGAACTCATCGGCAAATATCCATGTCGTTTTTCCTTCTTTCCAGTTCTGAATTACCCTGTTGAAAATACTGTCTAAGGTAACCAGCATTCCAAGAGGCATAAGTTGTTCCCCCAGTTCCCGGATATCGTAATCCATGATTCTGTTCTTCTTATTCACATTGGTCGGCTGTGCAAAGGTGTTCAGGCTTCCATTGATAAAAAGTTCGGAGGATAATGCCAGTCCTCTTGCCTCTTCTTCCGGCTGTAACATCAGCTGTCGGTACATATCTTTCAATGTCGGAACTTCTCCGGTATATCCACTGCGGATATAATCCCGGTACACATCTGCAGCACAGCGGTCCAGGATCGACTTTTCTTTTGCTGACAGATTTCCTGCTCCAACCAACTGCTCGAACACAGACAGGATAAACTCCGATTTTTCAATCAGTGGATTCTTTTCGTTGCCGTAGGCCGCGTCCATATCCATTGCATTCAGGTGATTGTCTGATGTCGCAGATACTTTTACAACCTGTCCACCCAGAGCCTCTACTAATTTTGTAAATTCAGACTCCGGATCAAGAATCAGGATATCGTCATCGGTACTCAATGCCAGATGCACAATCTCTTCTTTTGCCGAAAAGCTCTTTCCTGATCCACTGACGCCCAACCGGAAACTGTTTCCATTCATCAGTTTCTTCCGGTCGGCTACCAGAAGGTTCTTGCTGACTGCATTCTGCCCATAATAGATACCTCCCGGCTGCAGGATTTCCTGTGTATGGAACGGGATTAAAACAGCCGTTGATTCCGTTGTCAATGTACGCAGGGCATTGATCTTTCGCAGTCCGTAAGGAAGCACTGTATTGAGTCCGTCCACTTGCTGCCACTTTAATGTTGCCATCTGACACAGATGCTTTCTTGCGATTGACAGAATCAGTTCCGTATCGGAATCCAGTTGCTTTTTGCTGTCTGCCAGATGTACCATTGTCAAAATCCCGAACATCATACGCTGGTCTCTGGTTGTCAGATCATCGAGCATTTCCTTGGTTTCTTTTCTCTGAAGTTCCATATCGTATGGTACGATTGCCGAGAAGTTATTATTAGCGTTCTGCCTTCTCTGCCAGTTGGTCACGTTAGTTTCCACACCAAGCAGTCGGTTCTGGATTTCCCTTACCGCTTCATCCGTAGGGACTGGCAGGATGTCAATCGACAACATCAGATTCCGGCTAAAGTCACACAATTCTGAAATCATGTCATCTTTGACATAACTTGCATAATCCTGCATATACAGGACTCTTCCGTACCTGTCACCGATTTTAAAATAGTCACGTTCAAATTCCATAGAATCCGGACACATCCAGTCCTTGAAACTTGTTCCCTTCTTGGCAAATTGTTTCAGATCAAATGGGAATGCCTGTGGGACATCTCCCTTGAAGAAATCCCTGAAAATCTGGAGCCGGCTCTCTGCGTCCAGTCCTTCTGCTGTGGACGATAACTTTGCCAGATGTGTTACGATGTCTGTTCCGATACGTGCAAAATAGGTTCTTGCATCATCAATCGATCTTTTATGTACACTGACGGTCAGATACCGTTCCTGATAGATGCTGTTGTTTGTTCCTGTAATCTTAGACAGGAGCATTTCGTTGTATTCTTCCCGATAGTGGTCCAGTCCATCTTCCTTCATTGGAAGCAGAATAGACTTTTCGAATTCTTCTTTATTGATTCTCCGGTTATTGATGGTAATTTTGGCAGAAATGCCGGAATCCAGTGAATTTAAGAGTTCAGAATAATCCAGAAACATTTCTGTCTTATTGTCCTTACTCGCAATATAATAGTTGATATCTGTAAAACGATATGTTTTTGAGAATTTCGTTCCCTGTTGAAAAATTCCATCCGGCCAGATTCGCTGGATGGGAATTGCCTGTTGGACGGATTTCGGAACTTTGAAGCGTTCCTTATCCATCCGAAGTGCCTGACTTAAGGTTTTAATCAAAGGCATCACTCCTTCCCTTGCGTTTCTTTCTCTGTTTTGCTTCTGCTTTTTGCTCCCGTTCTTTTATGATTTCCGCTCCATCCTTTTGGTTCTTTTCTCCCAGCGAGATGGTCTCCTGCATGCAGGAGTAGTAGATATCTTCCGACTGAAACACCAGTTTCTTCGGATACAGCAATTCGGATTTGATCACTGCCCATAAAAACTGTTCGGCTGTCATACCATGATATTTGAAAAAGCCACAGGCAGCAAATGGAGCAGCACCAAGCACACACAGCCATCCGGTTATTTCCTGTCCGGTAATATCACGCATTCCAAAGTAAATTCCGATTGCTGTAAGAATCGCAAGAACAGAACACACACATTGTCTCAGGTCCAGTCCCATAAACATGGATTCCTGATAGTCCCTGATTTCTTTGTTCATCTTTACTTCCATAAATTATCGTTCCTCTCCCCTGTTTTGTTTCTTCGTTTTCTGTGGTTTTTCTTTCGGTACTTCTATCCCGGCAAATCTACAGTGTTCCGCAACGCCTTCCGGATCAAATTCCGCAAGTCTTGCTAGATCAAACGCTACCTTCTGATAGGTTGCATATCCTGATCTTCCTGTTTCATTCAACACTTTTCCAAGTTTATGTTCCTTGATAAAATGAAGCATATCCTTGGTAAAATCTCCTGTTATAAAAGCCTCATTTGGCTCTAAGAACTGATAGGGCAGATTAATGGTTACATCTCCAAAATCTTCCCATTCTCTCCCTTCCTTATGGCAGAGTCCTACATATAAATTCCCATTGTTCCGATAAGAGCTCACTCGTATCGCTACTGTCTCACGTCCGAATTCCCAGTTATATCTTAATGTTTTCTTTGTATCCATATTTTTAACCTCCAAGTCCCATCATTTCTCTGACAATACGGTCAGATGCCTTAATTGCTCCAACCAACACCAGTAAATTAAATACCAGTTCTCCCACATAGTTCCACACGATTTTAACTGCACTCAGCTCTGTATCTCCGACAGCCGGAGGGCTTGCCGCATAAGCAGAAAAGATAATACACGCCAGTGCAATAATTGCCCCTTCCAGACATACGCCTATATATGAACGGATAAAATTCTTTCCGATGGACTGCGTGGGTTCTCCTGCAAATGAGGAAATCGGAATCGGGGCGATTGCCGTATACATATAGATTTTGAACATTCTGCCATACACTGTCAGGATCATCACAAATGACAATACAGTGATCAGCAGACTGCCAAGCAGTGTAACAATCCACAACGGAATGGATTCCAGCATTCCCACGCTCTCAATCTTATCTACAATCTCCGTTGGCAGTTCCGTCACACTCCCTGCCATACTGGAGCCACTCATTACGGTTGTCACGATTCCCTGCACAATGGAAAACAGTGCCTGCATAAGTTCCATCCCGTATGTAATTGCTCCCTGAGCAAGTGCAAACCGGATAAATGCTTTTAGCACATGTTCCGGCTTTTTCAGATCTGTAAAACTGCCACACGTTTTTATAATTCCGGCTGCAAAAAATAACACCAGTAATCCATAGGCAATGGCTGTCAGTGCATCATTGATATTTACCATAATCCGCCAGATGCCGCCACCCTTAAAAGTTGCCGGATTTTCAGTCAGCAGCGTCCACAGTTCTGCCATCTTTTCACTCCATGTGGATAGTGCTGAGTTTAGATTCTGTACAATCCAGTTATCACTCAAAAACTCTCACCTCCCTGAACATATTTTTGAATGCAGGAGTACCTTCCGGCACTCCTGCTGTCTCCTGATATACTTTTTCAAAGAGGCTTACGCCATAATCAGATCCAGAATTTCTTTAGCGAACGTAATAATTACCCCTCCGGCCAGTGTCAGAAATCCATTGGCTCTCTGGCTTGGATCATGGCTTTTTAAAGACAGGCCAACCTGTACAACGCCAAACCCAAGTAAAATCAAACCGATTGCACGAATCAGGGAAAAAATAAAAGTAGACAGGTTATTGATAACGGACAACGGATCTCCGGCTGCGAATGCGGTCGTTGCTCCGACCGTTACGGTCAGTACCAGTGCCATATAAAGACTCATCCACTTTTTCTGTTTTCTCCCCATCGGCATCGGGGTTGTCATTTTTTCAGTTGTATTCTTTTTTGTTCTATTCTTTTCTCCTGTGAGAAATTTCTTCAATACACATCACTCCAATCCATCAAAAAACTGCTATTCACCAAGAATGTCCTCGGTAGACAGCAGTTCGTAGTCGTCTAATCTGTTAATGTCAATCTTTAGGTCGTCGTGAGCCAGTGGTGTTTTCGCATAATCATAAGGCGATGCACCACCGTCCTCTGTGTATCTGAAATTCACATGCTTTTTTAAATCATATTTATCGTCCATGATCGGACGCTCCCCACGAATAAACAAAATCGCTTTGCGGTTATCTAAAAGCCGTATTTCATCCGGTGTTAAAAGTTCCCTTCCAGTCTGCTGATAATTCACCGAATAGCTGCCGCTACGCCCTTTTGTCTGTCCGTAGGTATTGGTATCCAATGTCTCTTTTCCCAATAATTCCGAGACATACTTATGTCCTTCTTTTTCATTTCCACCCAGATATAAAAATTCATCGCAGTTACCGATAAGGCTCTCATACGAGTCTTTAAACAAGGCTTTCATCTGTGCAATGTTCTGGATGATGATACTGCAGGAAATCCCTCTGGAACGCATGGTTGCCAGAATCTTGTCAAAATCATCCGGCAAGGCTACGTTTGGCCATTCATCCATAATACAGTGTACCGGAATTGGAAGCCTTCCTCCGTACTTCCGGTCTGCTACATAATACAGTGTCTGAAACAGATTACTGTAAATCATGCCGACCAGATAATTCATACTGGTGTCTGCATCCGGAATACAGCAAAACAGTGCTACTTTTTTCTCCCCGATACTGTATAAATCCAGTTCGTCCGTACAGGTCAGATTGGCGATCTGTTTCAGGTTAAAAGCTGCCAGACGGACACCAACCGATATCAAAATAGACTTTGCGGTCTTTCCGGCCGCCTGCTTATAAATGGCATACTGCTTGACCGCAATACTCTCTGGGTCCCGCATTTCCAGTCTTTCAAACAAAATGTCCAATGGTGACTGGTAATCCTCATCATCTTCTTTGACCTGTGCGCTTCCAAGCATTTCCATAATCATCGGGAAGTTCTGTTCTTCCGGTGGAGCTTCATGCAGTAAATACAGCATAAGGGCCTGTAAAAGTGCAGTCTCTGACTTTTCCCAGAACGGGTCCGAGCTTTGTGCACCTTTCGGTGTCGTGTTGCGGATCAGGTTGTTAATTAGTTTCAGCACATCCTTGTCATCCCGGACATACGCAAACGGATTATAACACCAGGAAGTCTCCGGATTGATCAAATCAAAAACCCGGACTTCATATCCATTCCGTTCCAGAACACCTCCTGTTTTGCGCAGAAGTTCCGCTTTCGGATCTGTGATCACCATCGAGCAGTTGCACTGCATGATGTTCGGAATCGCATAGGTCCGGCTCTTTCCTGCCCCGGAACCTCCGACTACCAGCACATTTAAATTTCGTTTATGCTTATATCCATCCAGTCCCATGCGGAAATGCTGTGTCAGAAGCAGATTATTCGTGTACTGCTTTTCGCAGTAACGTCTGCAGATTTCGGACACGTTGCCCCATTTTGCGGAACCATGTTCCACGCCTCTTCTATAATTTCTTTTTTGGGATTCATAAATACCAATGCCTAAGAAATAGGCTGCTGTGAATATCAGAATACATTTGAACGTATACGGTGTATACGTGATAAAAAACGGCTGTTCGAGTTTTTCGCTCAGCGTTTCTAAGATTTGAATAAAATTCTTATCCGGTGTAATGGCACAAGCGGTAATCGCTGCCGCCCACCAGACAAATGGCAGAAAGACAAGATACAGAACCCAGTCCTGCTTTTTTGTACTTATCTCTGCAAGTCAGATTCTCTTTTCTTGCGTGGCTTTTCTTCTGGATGTCCCTGTCCTTCTTTCTTATGAAAGGAATCCACCCCCGGTATCAGTGAGAGACTTCTGCCGTTGTCCCACTTAACACCGAGCTGGCCTGCATCATCCACATACTGCACAGTTCCTTCCAGTCCCTGCGGCATACCCGCTTCTCCGTCCATCGAATTCAGACAGATTCTTGTTCCTGCCGGATACTGTTCTCTAAGTCTTGCCACTTTTTCTCTTGAATAAATGACCAATCAACCACTCCTTTCTCTACCAGAACATGTGTCTGGTGGTATTCGGTTTTGCAACCTGAATAATGATTTTATCTATTCCATCACTATATCTTCCGGCTGCAAGATATTTACTTCTAAGCCTGTTCAGTGCCTTACGGATCTGCCTTTGTTCCCCGGCTGTAATCTGCAGCCGTTTCTGGGCGAGGTCGTATTCACTTACTTTTTTCAGAAGAGCTTTCGTTTCTTCCAAACATTCATCCTGCTCACTCTGTGCCTGCAGCTCATCATTCAGTGCCACCACGAACATATTTTTCATAATGTTATCCATCTTCAAATAGTATTTTGTCATCTGGCTGACCTCCTTTTTTGTTACACCAACCATATCACAAGACCTCCGTAATAGCTACTCCAACCGTCCAACTTTTTCACTTTTATCGTTCCGGCTGGCTCTTTGCTTTTTTCTCTTTTCCGGATGCTTTTTCAGATGGTTTTTCATCCTTGGTTTCCGGTATTTTTACAGGGTCTCCGATTGCGAACTCATCGGTTATATACTCCTGTTCCTTTGCACCAAAATTGCGTTCGATATGGTTTCGTATACTGTAGGAAGCCTGACGGACATCATTTAAAAAGTCTCTCAGTTCCTGCGGATCTTTCTTTCCGCATTCATTCCTCTGTGCAATATACTCCAGATTGAATCCGGTAACATCCACACCATAACGTTTCGCAATCACATAGGCTGCACAATAAGCCTGTGCACTGACTTTCTGTCGGCTGTAGGTTCCGGTATGCTGGTCCAGTGCTGCACACGCCAGTTCTCTGTTCAGTGCATGGAATGTCGTTACTTCACTCATTCCGTTGCGGATATAAATGGTACGGTATCTCGGATTGTACTGGGCCTGCACTTTGTCTGGCAGATCATCCTCAATCTGCACACGTACCGACTGGTCTTTTAAGACAGTTCCTATCAGTTCTGTCAGACTTCGCTGAGGGCGTTCTTCCAATGGCTTTCCTGACATCTGACTGATGTCAAATCCTTTTCCGATCGTATACCCTCTCCGCATTTCACCGTCTTTTTCGTATTCAGTGGAAATCATATAAGTAATGCCATGCTCCCCTGCTTTTACTGAACGGTGTTCTTCTCTCCAGCGTTCATAAGACCTTACTACCTTAAAATCTGGATGCTGTCCGTAAATCAAAAGCAGATTCGGAGTTCTCTGTGTATTACACTCTGCCATAAAATCCAGAAAGCCTTTCAGTTTTTCTCCATCCTGAAAAACTCCCTGTGCCTGTGAATCTACTTCAGCCCATACCTCTTCTCTTTCCTGCTGCTTCTTGGCTGCATATTCTTCCTTGGTCAATTTCTGTTCAGGAATCTGCTGTTCTTCCGTTCCACCTGAAATCATATCTGTTAAATCCATATACATTACCTGCCTTTCGTTTTCATATTCTTACGTTTCTTCCTGCTCTCTCTGGCATTTTTCCGTCTGTCCGGCCTCTTACGTTTCTCTTCCTGTTCCTTACGGATATCTCCGAGTTCTTTCCGCACAGATGGTTTTTCATTCTTTTCTTCCCAGCTAGTTTCCCGACCGGAAGAAATATTTTTGTTGCGCGAGAAAGGTTCGGACGGATTCTTTGCTTTCCCCTCCTGCGCATGTGTAAAATTTCCTTCCGGGAAAGCCTCATCCCCGATCTGGAACATTTCTTCCGCATCATCCAGTTCAAATTCTATCTTGCCTTCCGGCAGGACAACGGTCTCTGTCCGTACATTCTCCCCGGTTTCTTTTTCCATCTGGTTCTCTGCCTTTTCCGGTGCATTCTCTTTTTCCACTGCTTCTGTAACCATAGAGCCTGATTCTGCTTTTACAAAATCCAGATTCATCCGGTCTAATACCCGGTTCATCTTTGCTGCATCATCTGCAAATACCATGACCTCTGTCTGATCCGGATTCACCTTATCTTTGATGACTACATATAAGATACCTCTCGCCTTGGCCTCTTTTGCAAATTCTTTTAAGCGGTCACCCGGAACGGTAAAAAATTTCATCGGGCGCTGTTCCTTTAACATTCTGGTAAGCCTTGTTTTCCCTCTTGTCTTTTTCTGATCTTTCAGGGTGGCCGCAATAAAGATTGCCACATGCTTTGCCACATTTCCGGTAATCTTCAAAGAGTATTCCATTCCTTCCAGACTGTACCGCACCACCTGATCTGCCGGTTCTGCTCCGTAATTCATACTTATCTCACCTCCTGACTCTCTTTTTCTTTGTGTTCCACACGCTTCTCATTCTGGTTTTGTTCTTCTGCCTTTCGAAGTCTTTCTTCGATTTCCAATGAATGCTTTTCAATCCGGACGGTCATACGGACTTCTTTTCGGAGATTTTTTAATTCCTCATTGATTTCGGACAGCCGTACTTTTCCACTGTCTTCACTGTCATTCCGATAGAGCTTTCTGCGTTCCTTCATCAGTTCTGAAATCTGCTTTTGTAACGGCTCACGGTATGTGGCAAGCTGTTCTCTGGTCGTAATGTCATGCTTCATTAAAAACTCAATCTGTTCAATCCTCTGATCCAGTTTCCGGATATCCTCTCTGACAGCGTATGGACTCCTTTTCGGTCTTTTTGGCAGTACCCCCATTTGATATAAATAGGAATAATACAGTGCCTGAATCCCGGTCAGTTTCTTTTTGGGATGAATCTGTACTGCCTTTTGATAGACTCGTTTCACCTTGGGCTGTAGTATCTGCCCACGTATTTCCTCTTCAGAATAATTTTTTCCAAGGGAACGCAGACGAATATACCGCTCCATTCCCGGAGCTTTTAAAGAAATGTATTTCCTGTTCAGTTTCCATGTATAACCCCGCTTTTCCATCTCTTTTAGGAATTGTGACCAGGAGTAGCTTTCCTGTACCGATTCCCTGATATCCAAACGGATCGCCGTTCTCCATGTCGGCTTTCCTTCCTGTTCTGCTTTCCACTGTACATAAGGGATTGATTTTTTCTGATTGGATTCAATGATAGACAGACCATATTTTCTGCACAGCTCATCGGAGATCTTCCGGATCTCCGTATAATAACTCTTTGCATTGCTGTGGTACTTACGCCCGTCTGCCATGCTCACAGAGTTCCAGACAATGTGGTTATGATAATGTCTGGTATTCAGATGCGTTGTGATAACGACTTCATACTGTCCCTTTAAGAGCCGGTCTGCCAGTTCCTGTCCGATGAGATGTGCCAGTTCCGGTGTCACCTCACCTTCTGCAAAACTCTGTACCAGATGGTATCCTTCCACACCGCCCATCTTATGGAATCTCTTTTTTGTTGCCACCATATCTGCATACGCATTTTCATTGGTACATCCGATGGTATCTTCGAAGACCGCCTGTTCCGTCTTTGTCCGGTTCATGGCATAATCAATGGCAGCCTCCAAAGAGTCTGCTTTCTGTGTGGTTTTTTCTTTGTCTTTCACATATTCGATGGAACGGTCCAGGCGGTGGACGGGGATAACACTTGTATAAGCCATCGGTCATTACCACTCTTCCTTTACCAGATGCCATGTCTCTTTGGTAAGCCGCAGCATTTCCTGAATACTCTGCTCGCTTGCCATACCAGAAGCATTGGCAACATGTGCAAGCTGATTGGCATTGTTGCATAAGCCTGCAATCTTTCGGAGCAATTCGGGATGATGCTCACAGGGTTTTGCATGAACCTGCGCTCCTAAAATCAACGAACGCATAAACTCTTCCCGGCTCAGACCGCTTCTTTCGACCTGCTCATTCAGTTCCCTGACTTCCCTTGCATTAAGCCGTACCGGGATCACATGGTTTCGTTTTCGCATTGCATCACCGTCCCTTCTTTTTTCTCTTCCTCTTTCATCATACCGCCAAGATCCTCATCGGATTTTTTCGCTGCAACCATGCAACAGGTCACTATCACTCCTATAAATCCTCCGCTCATCAATGCGATTACAATCATTACTCCATTTCTTAACATGACTTGATCCTTCCTTTCCATTTCCGTCTGTGTCCGGGGGATTGGGGTTCTCCCCAAAGTGCGTTTGGATATCCAAACGCTATGCTTGCAAAACGAGTACCACCAGTTTCTGTAGTACCGGATTAACTCGATTCCGATTTATTTTGATTCTTTTATCTGTACCAGTCCATCAAGTGTCGTACAAATGATATGGAGTCTGTCTGCCATACTGATTTCGGTATTCATTGTTCCTGTCACTTCTTTCCCACATACGACTACCATCCGGCATCTCCGTAAAAGGATATGGGACATTCTTCCATATCCCTGCATATCTTCTGCATCAGACTCTTCCAAGAATGGTGAGAATACAAATCTCGGACAGATTGGTACATACCCAAGTTCATAGATTTTTCTGCAATATTTCTGCACTTTTACCCGGCTTTCTTCTGCTGAACAGCACACATAAGCCAGCGCCTGTTCCATACGCTCCATCTCCTTCCTGCATCCAGTTGGATGCCACTCATTCTGTCTCTTATACACATCTGACGCTGCCGACGAATAGCCTT
>ENA-OYXY01000988-OYXY01000988.1-human-gut-metagenome-genome-assembly--contig:-NODE-988-length-12039-cov-3.933495_pt1 | contig 12039 bp, 8 predicted proteins | sample MGYA00244058_ERZ653438 | MGnify/ENA primary metagenome ERZ653438 (study PRJEB26926, sample SAMN06165026) | human gut metagenome | biome: ENVO:00009003; feature: ENVO:2100002; material: ENVO:00002003... | reverse complement strand
AGATGTGTATAAGAGACAGGTACAACACTTTCAATTGTCTTGAATTCCCCGGCATTTCTATCTCTTGTGACTTCTAAGACATCTTTTTCTACTGTATCAATAAAATCATTGATATCAGTAATTTCACCATAAGCATCCTGTACGATGGTTGTGGCTTCTTTAATGAGTCTTCTGAGTAATGACTTCTCATTTAAGATCTGAAGATAATGTGTTGTATGAGCGACTGTTGGTACTGAATTTGCAAGTACCAATAAGTAGTCTACTCCACCTACTTTTTCTAATATCTTCTGGTTGATTAAATAATCAGTCACTGTTGTTGCATCAATTGGTTTATTACTGTCATGAAGGAACTTCATGCCTGTAAAGATCAGTCGATGCGCATCAAGATAGAAATCCTGAGGTGTTGCCATGTTGATGACATCATTACATGCGTTCTTATCAATCAACATCGCCCCTAACAATGCACGTTCTGCCTCTAAGTCATGAGGGAGTTCTCTTGTATCCATAAGTATTCACCTTATTTTTCAGATAGATGAACATTGATAGTCGCAATAACACCTTTATAAAGTTCAATCTTAAACTTAGTAGTTCCTAAAGCACCTACTGGATAAGCATTAATGAACTTTCTCTTATCAATCTTAATACCATATTCTTCTAATAATTTCTTTGCGATATGTTTTGTAGAAACATGATCAAAGCTCTTACCATCCTTACCAGTCTTTACCTTGAATTCTACTACAATAGTTTCAAGCTTCTTTGCAAGTTCCTGAGCTTCTTCTTTCTTCTTTAAGTCTTCCTGTTTCTTTTCTTCTTCCTGCTGGGCAACAATCTTCTTACCTGTTTCTGTTGCCATTAAGGCTTTCCCATTCTTAATTAAGAAGTTTTGTCCATAACCGTCAGATACATTAACGATTTCACCCTTCTTACCAACTTTTTTCACATCTTCTAATAAAATAACTTTCATATTTATACACCCCTATCTTCCAAATATGCATCTATTGCATGTTCTAATCTCTCTTTTGCTTCTTCGATTGTCACATTTTCAATCTGACAGGCGGCCATAGAGAAGTGTCCGCCTCCATGAAGATCTTCCATAATGACCTGGACATTGACCTTCTTAGAACTACGTGCGCTGATTGCAACTGTGTTCTTAGATATATATCCTATCGCAAATGCAGCATAAATGCCAGAAACATATACCAATTGATTGGCTGCCTTTGCGAGAGTAGAACGGCTAAGTTCTTCATTCTTGCCTGTCGCAATAAGAAATCTATCCTTATAACGATAAGCTGATTCTGTGATATCAAATATTTCTTTCATACATTCAAATGAATCTTCTAGTAATTCATAAGCAAGTGTTAAGTCAGCCTGCGCTTCTTTGAGTTTAGCCGCTGACTGGAATGTTCTTGTACCCACATGCTGTCTGAAATAGTTTGTATCAACAAGCATCCCTGTATACATGATTGTCGCATCAAGAGATGAAATTTCAATTTCATGTTGCTGATAATCAAATAGTTCTACAAGTAATTCTACTGTAGAGGATGCAGATGGCTCTAAGTATGTGAGAACCGGTGAAGAAATGAATTCTTCACTACGTCGATGGTGGTCAATAATGACCTTGTTCTTTACTTTATCAAGCACTGAACGACTGATAGCAAGTGAATCCTTATGGTTATCCACACTGATTAATAAAGTATTCTTATTGGCTTTTTCAAGTGCTTCTGAAATAGTCAACATGAGTCCCTTATAATCAGGATTACTTCTCAACATTTCTACGACACCTTTTGTTTTTTCTTCAAGAGATTCATAATCAATGACTATATTAGCTTTCTTGCCTAAATTCTCTACAATACGTGCTGCCGCAAGAGACGCACCAAATGAATCTAAATCTGAATTCTTATGTCCCATAATGAGAACATTGCGTGAACGTGTAATAAGTCCCGCAAGAGACTGTGCCATAATACGTGAACGTACTTTAGAGGATGTTTCAAAGGCATCGGTCTTACCACCAAAGTAACGCACATGATCTTTACCACTCTTAATCGCAATCTGGTCACCACCACGTGAATAAGCAAGACTTAATGCTGAAGAAGCAAGTTCTTCTAATTCTCTTAATACCTTTGTACTTCTACCAATACCAATAGATAATGTCATAAGTACATCTAATTCTTCTATCGCATTCTTGAAATCATCCAAAATAGAGAATTTAGATTCAATAAGTTTCTTATAGATACGTTCATTAAAGAAGACAATGTATTTACCTGTCTGATAACGTCTAATGATCATACCATTCTTATATGCCCAGTCAGTAATTGTACTACGGCATAAATTTTGAATTTTTACCTTCTGTGATTCATCTACATTCGCAATAATTTCATCATAGTTATCTACAGTAATATAACCCATGCATACCTGAATATCTTCATAGTCCTGTGATAAAGACACATATTGTGTCACATCCTTCATATAGATGAGTCTTGTATCTGCACTATTATAGACTTCAAATTTTTTTCCTTTGACTTCTATTATTTTGACATCTTCATCATCAAAAAGACTGGCAAGTGTAGGCTGCCATTCTAATAGCTTGATTCCTACAATATTGATATTTAATGCCTTTAAGAAATCTGAGACCCATGTGATGTTTCTATTTTCATCATATTGAATAAGTCCTACACCACCATAGATCAAGGCATTTTTGGCATCAATACCTAATGCATCGCTGACTGAATAGCTGTTTTGCTCCATTAAGTAGCTCATATAGAACAACAATGAAATATAGACCACATTCGTAATAACTGCAAATATCGCAAGACGAAGCATCCAGGCCTGATGAAATATGCCAAAGGCCGCAAAGGCCGCAAAGATTATAAATACGAGTAAAAGAACAAAGATATTTCTAATTTGTGCAACTTTTCTCGTCATTGTAGAAGCCCTCCTTATTGATACTTATTATACAGTATTTGACGTATTTCAACAAATATATCAATAATTCCTAGTATAACTAATAGTGACTGTAGGAATGGTATAAATACCAAGAAAATAAGCAAGTTAGAATAACGGCCATGATTTCTGATAATAAGATAAAAAGATAAGAAAGCCAGACCATCCACCATAAATCCTAAGATACTAATAAAATAGAGATATTGTACAATAACAACATTTCCAAAATATTGTCTAGCAATCATACTACCTGCAAGCATGATTGCAAGAATATATCCCATTTTAGGACTGAATCTAAATGTCGCAATATGAATACTCATATCAAAAGGTATTCTTAAGCGTTTAAAGAATAATGCACATAACATCATGACTAAATAACTCTGTAAGAATGACATGATGAGGATAAAGAGTGGAATGAGATTATAGAAGTTCTGGAAAGTAAAGACATTGGATAAAGAAGGCACAACCGCAATAATCTGGTTATACATTTCTTTTGATTCAGCAATTAAGTTAATACCGAGTACTCCTGAGAATATATAGAAATATAAAAAGTCAGATAAAAAGAAGAATGTAGCACCAAGCACCAGCATCGTTTCTTTCTTAGCTTTATTTTTAAGACATAGTCCTACAACTGTTCCCATACCAAGTGATGAGAGGACAATTAATACATAGCTGAGTGTTCCAAATAGGAAAGCAATGACCATGGAAGCAAGAGAAGTCATTAAAGCTTCTTTTAGTCCTGTTTTATAGCTATAGATAGCCATAGGAATAGCCATTCCATAACCTATTAAGGAATCAAACATCGTACCTGTCATTGTATTGAGTACTGCAAGGGCACCAAAGAGTGCTGCGATGAGTGCGCCCTGCACAAGTTTATTTGTTTTCATAATTCATTTCTCCTTGTGGTCATTATACAACATTCATATCGCTTGACGTATACCCCCTTAGGGTATATGATTGAGACAGGAGGTGAAATGATGGATAAAAAAGATTGCTGTTGTAGTGAACGTCATAAGGATCGTAGTGAAGAAGAAAAGAAAAAACTCATGAACCGCCTCAAACGTATTGAAGGACAGATTCGAGGAATTGAGGGCATGGTTGAAAAAGATGCCTATTGTCCTGATATTTTGATTCAGGTTTCTGCAGTGAATGCAGCTTTGAATAGTTTTAATAAAGAATTACTTGCAAAACATATTAAGACATGTGTTGTGAATGATATTAAAGAAGGTCATGATGAGACAATTGATGAATTAGTGAATGTATTACAGAAGGTGATGAAATGAAACAATATAATATTACTGGTATGAGTTGTGCAGCGTGTGCCAATCGTATCGAAAAAACTGTAGCTCATATTAATGGTGTAGATAGCTGTTCTGTTTCTTTACTTACAAATTCTATGGGCGTAGAAGGAACAGCATCTTCTGAATCTGTTATTCAAGCAATTGAGAATATTGGATATGGTGCAAGTGAAAAAGGTGTTGAAAAGGTAAAAGATGATTCTTTAGTGGATCATGAAACACCAAAATTAAAGAAGAGATTGATTACTTCTTTAGTATTCTTATTACTATTAATGTATCTATCAATGGGTCATATGATGTGGAAATGGCCTGTGCCTTCATTTTTAGAGAATCATGTGTCTCTTGCAGTGACAGAGATGTTATTGACTATTATTATTTTAGTCATCAATAAAGCGTTCTTTATTAATGGATATAAGAGCTTATTTCAGTTATCTCCTAACATGGATGCTTTGGTCGCATTAGGATCGAGTGCTGCTTTTGGTTATAGCTTAGTTGTTTTATACTTAATGATTGATGCAATGAGCCAGGGACAGATGATGAAGGTAATGAGTTTAGGCCATGATCTCTATTTTGAATCTGCCGCTATGATTCCTACTTTAATTACTGTAGGTAAGATGTTAGAGGCAATGTCTAAAGGACGTACAACAGATGCCTTAAAGAGTTTAATGGATCTTGCGCCTCAGACTGCCGTTATTATTAGAGACAATAAAGAAGTGACTGTAGGAATTGATGAAGTCAATAAAGGGGATTTGTTTATTGTCAGACCGGGTGAAAATATTCCTGTCGATGGTGTGATTGTGGAAGGTTCTACAGCTATTGATGAATCTGCCTTAACAGGTGAAAGTATTCCTGTTGATAAAACAGTAAATGATACAGTATCAGGTGCAACACTTAATCAGTCAGGTTTTATTAAAGTACGTGCGACTCGTGTAGGTGAAGATACAACACTTTCACAAATTATTCAGATGGTGAGTGATGCAGCAGCCACTAAGGCACCTATCGCAAAGAAAGCGGATCAGGTCTCTGGTATCTTTGTACCTGTGATTATCGGTATTGCGTTAGTCACATTTATTGTCTGGATGATTCTAGGAAAGAGTATTGGATTCTCTATTGCCCGTGCTATTTCCGTTTTAGTTATTTCATGTCCATGTGCACTTGGTCTTGCAACACCTGTAGCTATTATGGTCGGCAATGGTATGGGCGCTAAAAATGGTATTCTATTTAAAACTTCTGAATCATTAGAAGTCACAGGTTCTATTGATATTATTGCGTTAGATAAGACAGGTACAATCACAAAAGGAACTCCTGTAGTCACTGATGTGGTCCCTTACAAGATAGAAAAAGAAGTACTTTTAAATTATGCTGCAAGTCTAGAAAAGAATAGTGAACATCCTCTTGGTAAAGCGATTACTGATTATTACCACGGCAATGAAGAAGTCAAAGATTTTAAGATACTGCCTGGGCATGGGTTAAGAGGTTTAATTCATGATAAAGAAGTATTAGGTGGCAGTATCAAGATGATGGAAAAGCATATTCCTGACGATGTTGAAATACAAGCTAAGAATATGGCTAAAGAAGGTAAGACACCACTATTCTTTAGTTATGATGATTATTATCTTGGTATGATCTGTGTGGCTGATACAATGAAGGAAGATAGTCCTCAGGCAATCAAAGAAATGCAGAATATGGGTATTCAGGTTGTGATGTTAACAGGTGATAATCAAGAAACAGCCCAGGCAATTGGTTCAAAAGCAGGTGTGGATGAGGTCATTGCAGGGGTATTACCTGATGGTAAAGAGAGCGTTATTAGAAATCTACAAAAACAAGGTAAAGTGGCTATGGTGGGCGATGGAATCAATGATGCCCCAGCACTGACACGTGCGGATATTGGAATTGCGATTGGGGCAGGCACTGATATTGCGATAGATGCCGCTGATGTTGTCTTAATGAATAGTAAGCTGACAGATGTCACTGCCGCTATTAGACTCTCTCGTGCAACATTAAGAAATATCCATGAAAACTTGTTCTGGGCATTTTTCTATAATGCGATTTGTATTCCTGTTGCTGCTGGTGTATTTATCACTTTAACAGGATGGCAGATGAGTCCTATGTTAGGGGCTGCTGCCATGAGTTTATCTAGTTTCTTTGTATGTATGAATGCATTAAGATTGAATACTTTCTCTATGCATGATGCATCAAAAGATATAAAAAGAAAGAAAAAGGAGAAAAAAACAATGGAAAAAACTTTAGAAATTACTGGTATGATGTGTGGTCATTGTGAAATGGCTGTAAAGAAAGCATTAGAAGCTGTAGATGGTGTAGAAAGTGCTGATGTAAGTCATGAAAAAGGCACTGCAGTTGTGACTTTAAATAAAGAAGTATCTAATGATGTCTTAAAGAAAGCTGTAGAAGATAAAGATTATACAGTTACATCTATTAAATAAAAAAGAAGTCCTAAGACTTCTTGAGATCCTCAAATGCATAACTATGCATCTGAGGATTTTTTCTTTCAAATTCTTCTTTTTGAATTTTAGAACGAGAAATGACATCCTGAAGTAATTCTCTTGATGAGATACGTGTTGCCCCATGACCTAACACAATCTTCTGTTCAAGATTATCACTTGTCGCAACCACAAGACGATATTGTCCTGCCATCTGTTTTGTGATGCTTTCAATATAAGCATCCGCTGTCTGTCCTTCTTTTGTATAAATGATTTCCATATCATGATACATCTGACTCTTGCCTTTATTCTGTGGAACCTTATAAGCATCAAAGACAAGGATCATATGACAGCCACGATACCCTTTATAGCTCATCAATATATCAATAAGCTTATCTCTTGCACTACCTAGATTTTCTTTTGCGAGTTCTTTCAGTTCATCCCAGGCAAAGATGACATTATATCCATCTACAATCAAATATTCATCTAATACCTGTACTGTATTAGAAGAGACATGATCTTGTTTAGGTTTATAGTAGTCACTCGCAAGTTTTGTTTCTAATGGGCCATAGGTACGTTCATATACTCTTTTAAGTTCTTCATCACTAATATGTACAGGATTATGTGTATAAGTATGTTCCTGTTTCATCGCACTATAAAGAGGCAAATGCATCTTCTCTCTTACTTCATCATAAGGGACATAATATCCTGCACCGTGTGAACAGAAGATAGAACCTGTAGGATTATCTAGATCTGATTCACTATCATAATCACATTTAGCTATCACTTCTTCCTGATTTTCTACTGGTGCATAGAATGTATCTAAGAAGAAAAGCTGTCCTTTTCCTTTTGTGGAAGTCAGAAGTTCTTTTTGATAATGAGTCAAAAATAAAACAGGTGCTTCTCCATGAAGTGTTGTAATATCATTATTCTCGTTCACTACAGTAGGTGTTGGATAGTCTTCTAAAGCATAATAAACCTTACTCAAAGCCTCTGTAGGAATGACTAATTCATATTTATAATAGGGCTCTAAAATAACTGATTCAGTCATTTTTAACCCTTGTCTAATAGCACGATAAGTGGCTTCTCTGAAGTCTCCTCCTTCTGTATGTTTTAAGTGGGCTTTACCACCTAGAAGTGTGATTTTCATATCTGTAATAGGAGAACCTGTGAGTACACCTAAGTGTTCTTTTTCCTGTAAGTGTGTCATGATAAGATTCTGATATCTCTCTTCTAAGTTATTCTGACATTGATTATCAAAGACAAGTCCTGAACCTTGTGGAAGTGGTTCTAAGTAAAGATGGACTTCACTATAGTGTCTTAGTGGTTCAAAGTGTCCTACTCCTTCTACTGGTTCTTTGATTGTTTCTAGATAAGCGACATCTCCTTCATCTACTGTGATATCTTCATTAAAACGATCTTTCATTAATTGTTTAAGAATATCTATCTGTACTTCACCCATTAAAGAAACCTGGGCATGATCATCAAAGAGTTTTAAATGAAGTAATGGCTCTTCTTCACCTAATACCTTTAAAGAAGAAAAGAAATGGTTAATATCTGCTTCTTTAGACGGTTGAATTGAATATAACATGGAAGGTCTAAGTGTTGAATGAATCACATGTCCTAATCCAATATAATCCCCTGCCTGAAGCTTCTTAATACCTGTTAAGGCTACAATATCATTCTGAGCAGCTTCTTCTACTAAAGTATAATGGTTCCCTTGATATAACCTGATTTGATGAATCTTTTCATCATGGACTGTATCACGTACATGAAGCCTGCCACCAGTTACCTTAATAAAGACAAGACGTTCTCCTCTTTCATCTCTCGTAATCTTAAAGACCTGTGCAGATAATTCTTTCTGTGGTTCTTTTTCTAAAGTATAACGGTCTAAGGCATCAAGTAGTTCATCTACACCTTGATTCTTAAGTGCACTACCAAAATAGAGTGGATAAAGATGTCTATTAGAAATCGCTTTTGCGATAGATGTATCCTTTAAAGACTCTGTTTCTAAATATTCTTCTATCATCTCTTCATCCAGTGCTGCAATATCTTCTTCAGAAGCACTCATATCCATAATATGAGGAGATAATTGTGATAAAGAGTCCAATAGTTCTTCTTTTGTATAATGTGTTAAATCCATTTTATTCACAAAGATGAAGGCTGGTACATGATAGTGTTCTAATAAGTTCCAGATCGTTTTAGTGTGCGCCTGTACACCATCTAAACCATTAATAATCACTATTGCATAATCAAGTACACTTAATGCACGTTCCATTTCTCCGCTAAAATCAGCATGACCTGGTGTATCAATAAATGTGAAATGGTTATTCTTATAATCAAGAGAAGAAACCTTAGAAAAGATAGTAATGCCTCTTTCTCTTTCCTGTGTATTATAGTCAAGGAATGTATCTTTATGATCAACACGTCCCTGATGTTTAATTGTCCCTGTCGTATAGAGTAATGACTCACTTAATGTGGTTTTACCTGCATCAACATGAGCCACCATTCCAAGTGTTAATTGTTTCATCAAATCACCTCTTGATTATTGTATCATAGATTAATCAAAAAACACCTTGGTTTTATCCAAGGTGTAAGACGTACTTCTCTATATAATTTCCAATACCATCATGATCATTATCATCAGTGATATAATCTGCCACGCTCTTTGTCTTTTCACTTCCGTTAGCCATTACAACACCAATACCAGCATTAAGTGTCATATCATAATCATTATCTGCATCACCAAATGTAAGTATATCTTTGATATCAATATCATGAAGTTTAAGTATTTCTATAAGTCCTGCTGTTTTAGAAATATGGGGATCCATATATTCATAGAGATCACTGGCAGTCTTCAGTGAAGATGATTTAAATTTATCACTCTTGAAAGTCTGTGCACGTTCAATGATTCTATCCATATAATCAGGTTTACAAATAATCATAAGTTTCGGTTTTGGTTTAGTTAAGTATTCATCATAGTTGACTACTTTATAAGGTATATGGTCTGCTTCTGATAAGAATTGGATATATTCATCATCTTTTGGTGCATATATTATACCATTTTCTGTAATCGCAAAGTTACAATCCATATCTTTAAAGTGTTCAATAATTTCTTTAATAGATTCACCATCTAATGGATACTGTGCTTTAGATATATTAAGTGTATAGTCATAGATTTCAGCACCACCTGTACCTACAATTAAGTCAACTAACCCATCAATATTCCAATCTTTTAAGAGTGTTTGAATACTGTTTACATCTCTTCCTGTAGATAAACCAAAGAGTATGCCTTCTTCTCTTGCTTTTTTGATCATTTCTACTGTTTTATCTGTGACATATCCTTTACTTGACAGAAGTGTCCCATCTATATCACACATGATTGCTTTAATAGTCATAATATTTCCTCCTTGATTCAAAGTATAATGAATAATAGTGATGCTTTCAATCAACATAGTGTATTTGGGAATTATTTTTCAATAACAGCTTTTATTTTAGCCAATATTTAGGATTATTTTTTTCAAAGAAAAGTCCACCGTAGTGGACTTTCATTATGCGTTCTTCAAGAATGCTTTATACGCCTGATATGTTTCGTATACGTCTACTTTAGATACGACTTCCATTGGTGCATGCATGTTTAGTACTGCAATACCTGCATCAATAACATCCATGTTGTAGTTTCCAAGGATATAGGCAATAGTGCCTCCTCCACCTAGGTCTACCTTACCAAGTTCAGCTGTCTGATAGTGGATATTTGATTCATCCATGACAGCACGAATTCTCGCAACATATTCTGCAGAGGCATCATTACTTCCGCTCTTACCTCTTGCACCAGTATATTTATTAAATACAATACCGTTACCTAAATAAGCAGCATTCTTCTTATCATTCACACTTACAAAGAGTGGATCTACACCAGCAGATACATCACTTGAAAGCATCTTTGATCTAGATAAAGTAAGTCTTGTCTGTACAAAACTATCAATACCCATCTTCACTAACATTTCACCCACTGTATTTTCAAAGAATAAAGACTGAGCACCTGTAGCACCTACTGAACCGATTTCTTCTTTATCTACAAGAATAGTACAGCATGTATAGTCACATACATCCATATCAAGAATTGCAGTTAAAGATGTATAGGCACATACTCTATCATCATGACCATAACCAGCAATCATTGAACGATCTAAACCATAGTCTCTTGCTTTACCACTTGGTACAACTTCAATTTCAGCTGATACAAAATCTTCTTCTTCGATATCATATTTATCTTTTAATAGCTTTAAGATATTGGCCTTCACTGCATCTTTTTCTTCACCTACTAAAGGCATATTACCTAAAGTAACATCAAGGTTTTCACCTTCAATCACTTTAGCTGCTTTCTTATCTAACTGTTCTGCAGCTAAGTGAATAAGTAAATCGGAGATACCTACTACTGGATCATTATCATCTTCACCAATGACAACATCTACGACAGTACCATCTTTCTTTGCGACAACACCATATAATGATAGAGGAATAGTCACCCACTGGTATTTCTTTACACCACCATAATAGTGTGTATCAGCTAATACAAATCCTTCTGATTCATATAATGGATTCTGTTTTAAGTCCATTCTAGGAGAGTCAATATGAGCACCTAAGATTCTCATACCTTCTGTAAGTGGCTTATTACCAATCACAAATAAAGCAATATTCTTATCTCTGTTATTGACATAAACCTTGTCTCCTGGTTTAAGTGTTTCAAAAGAGTCTAATGGCTTGAATCCTTTTTCTTTGGCTAAGCGAATAGAGTCTTTAACACAAGCACGTTCTGTTTTGTTTTTTGAAATATAATCTTTATAACCTTCATTATATTCCATGACTTCATTGAGATTGTCCTTATACTTTTCCCATGTATTTTTTGCGTACATTTTCTAACCTCTTTTCTTTATATCTCTACAACAGTATACCATGCTGAATAAATAAAGATAGTGTTATGAAACTGTTTGCATCATAATTCTATATTTTGGTAGAATGAGGTGAGGTGATAGTATGCATCCTACGATTCTAGAACAGTTTAAAAAAGATTTTAAACTCAATGAAAATGATTTATTTATCATACAGTATATTATTGAACATAGTGAAGAGATTACATCTTATTCATCACATCAGCTTGCGAAAGAGACTTACAGCAGCCCTACTGCAATCATTCGTTTAGTAAAGAAGATTGGCTTTAAAAACTATAATGACTTTAAGTTAAATATCCATAGCCTGCTCAATAAATATACACTATCCAATATGCGTATTATGTCTAATGAAGATCTCTATACCTGTCTCTTATACACATCTGACGCTGCCGACGAATAGCCTTGTGT
>ENA-OYXY01000973-OYXY01000973.1-human-gut-metagenome-genome-assembly--contig:-NODE-973-length-12175-cov-4.334323_pt1 | contig 12175 bp, 10 predicted proteins | sample MGYA00244058_ERZ653438 | MGnify/ENA primary metagenome ERZ653438 (study PRJEB26926, sample SAMN06165026) | human gut metagenome | biome: ENVO:00009003; feature: ENVO:2100002; material: ENVO:00002003... | reverse complement strand
ATCTACACAAGGCTATTCGTCGGCAGCGTCAGATGTGTATAAGAGACAGCAGGAAACTGCAATGACCCTGCGAGATGAGCGTGACAATCTGCTGGATGAGCTGGGCGGATACGGAAGTGTCTCCATTAAGGAAGATGCGACGGGATTTACGTATGTAGATTTTGAAAGCACACCGTTTATCGATGACAATAAGTGCTATAACATCGGACTGCAGGAAGACAAAGAAACCGGATTTTACACACCGTACTGGACGCAGCTTTCTGATGTGGACAAGCAGCAGTATGTCCGCGTATTTAAAAAGAACGAAGTGATTTCCACGGATTTAAATACCGATGTGGGAAGTATTAAAGCCAAACTTCTTGCCCGTGGGGACGGATACGGAACGTATCAGGATCTGGAAAGCGAAGAGGCGTATGACCGTATTTCCGGTTGTACCATGATGGAGACAGAAGCACAGGTTTCTGCACTGCTTCACAATATTGTGACAAAAATCAACGATGCATACTGTCCGAATAAGACAGTAGATACGGATGTCACCTATACCGATGCCGATGGGAATCAGGTATCATTAAAGGGAAAGAAAGTTCTGGATGCCGCAAACTGTGCGGTCGGGGAAGACGGACAGCTGCCACCGAGGGAATTGTTTACCCGTGTGGGAATGGATCGTTATACCAAGGTGACAGGAGATGATGGGAATACCTACTATGTATACAACGAAGAGGACGAAAATGATCCCACGACACTGTATTCCCTGAACAATATCAGTATCAATAAAGAATTGCGCAAACAGATCACACTGATGCCGTACAAGAATCAGAACGGTACGGATTATCCACTGGGTGAAAAACTGATGAGCCTCTGGAACGACAAGGGAATGACACTGAATCCGTACGACAAAAAGCCGTGTACGTTTGAAGGCTATTATAACAAGCTGATCGGGCAGATCGGAAATGATGGAAGCACTTTCCAGTCGGCAAGTGAGACACTGACGGGGGCACTGTCTTCCATCGACAACCAGAGACAGCAGACGATGGGCGTTTCCTCCGATGAGGAACTGACACACATGATCAAATTCCAGTCTGCATATAATGCGTCCAGCCGTTTTATGACGGTAATCAGTCAGATGACAGAACTGATCGTGACAGGATTGAAATAGAGATAAGGAGGCGTAGTTATGCCATCACAGTTTTTTGGATTGAATATCGGGGCAAGTGCGTTGTCGGCATTTCAGACCTCAGTGAATACAGCGGCAAACAACGTTGCAAATGTGCAGACCAAAGGATATACCAGACAGACGGCAAATCTGGCAGCAACCGATCCGATCCGTGTATATACCAGATACGGCAGTGTCGGAACCGGTGTGGAAGTGACTTCCGTGACACAGGAGCGAAATCTCTATTATGATGAAAAATACTGGCAGAGTAATTCAAGCCGGGGATTTTTCGAACAGAAACTGTATTATGTGGATCAGGTCCAGACAATCTTCCGGGATGATGAGCAATCGCAGAAAGGCTTTTCCAGTATTTTTTCCCAGATGTTTAAGGATCTGGATACCTTAAAGACACAGGGAGAAGTGAAAGCCGTCCGCAATCAGTTTATTCATCAGGCACAGAGCCTTTGCACTTATTTTAATGCTTTGTCCAAGAGCCTGACGGAGATTCAGGAGGATACCAATGAAGAGATCAAGGCTTCTGTGGATAATATTAATTCCATTGCAGAGAAAATTTCGGTGCTCAACAAGCAGATTAACAACATTGAAGTGCGTGGTGGGCATGCAAATGAGCTGCGCGACCAACGCGCGAATCTGATTGATGAGCTTTCAGGGATTGCAGATGTAGAGACGAAAGAATTCGAGGTGACAAACTCCAACGGACAAAACTTAGGAGGAACCAATTACCGCGTATATATCAACGGACAGACACTTGTAGACGGAAACGATTACCGGACATTAAAATGCACCTCTTCAAAGTATCTGAACAATCAGATGGATGCCGAGGGCATGTATGCCATTACCTGGGAAGATACCGGAATGGAATTTAATGCCAAAGGTGCCAGTGCCAACGGAAGCCTCAAGGCATTGTTTATGATCCGTGACGGAAATAACAATGAAAATATGAAGGGAACGGTCTCTGCTGCAGATCTGTCTTCTATTACGATAAAGATTCCGGATACAAAAGTGAATGAACTTTCACTGGCGAATAAAGGCCGGATTATGGTAAATAATAAGTTTTATTACTATGATGGATGGACTGCAAAAGTCGGTGAAAACGGGGTAAACAGTGTAACATTTAAGCTTGCCCCGGAATCCCAGATGGCAGATCAGGCAGAAGCTGACCGTGTCAAGGGAGACGGGCAGAGCAATTATCTGACAACCGGTTCTTCCATGGATGCAATGGGAATTCCATATTATCAGAATCAGATCAATGAGTTCCTGCGTAATTTTACCCAGGCATTCAATGATATTGAAAAACAGGGTGTTACATTAGATGGCGATAAAATGGGAGCCTTTTTTGTGGGAATTTCCCCAACCGGAAACACGTTTGGTGCAGATGCGTGGGATGCGAAAGTACAGGCGGCAAAGAAAGACGGATGGACGACGGATATTGAACTGTCATCCGACGGGGACAGCTATTATCAGTTTACAGCGACAACCCTTGCAGTAAACAGCAAATCATTAAAGGATCCCAACTACTTTGCAACGTCAACCCAGATTACACAGGGGGAGGCGAAATACGATACCGTTGAGGATCTTTTGAAGCTGCAGAAGGATGTGCGGATGTTCCGCGGGGATTCTGCGGAGACGTTTCTCGAAACACTGATTTCAGATGTGACGGTTGACGTGAACAAGACAACAACAAGTTCCAATAATTATTCGAACCTGTCTACCGCGATTGCGACACAGCGTACCTCTGTATCCGGTGTGGATGAAGACGAGGAAGCGATGAACCTGATCAAATTCCAGAATGCATACAATCTGGCATCTAAGGTGATTTCCGTGATGTCAGAGATGTATGACAAACTGATCAATGAGACCGGGGTGGTATGATGCCTGTGGACGAAACCGTGTGAGCTGACAGTATAAAACTTAGGAGGGAGATCCTATGAGAGTTACCAATAATATGATCACAAGCAACACAAAGAGCAATATCAATGCAAATAAGGTGCTTGTGGATAAATATAATACCCAGATGACAACGCAGAAGAAGATCAATAAACCGTCGGATGATCCGGTCATTGCGATTCGTTCCCTGCGTATGCAGACCAGTCTGTCCCATATTGACCAGTATCTGAACAATAACATTTCGGATGCCAATTCCTGGCTGAATGTGACGGATACGGCGCTGGAAAATATGAAAACAATCCTGACGGATGTCCGCTCATTATGTGTCAAAGGGGCAACGGATACCTTAAAAGAAGATGACCGTAAAACGATTCTGAATCAGCTGAAATCTTTAAGTGATCAGATTTATGCAGAGGGAAATGCAGATTTTTCCGGCAGAACGGTATTTACCGGATATCGCACGACCGAGCAGCTGACATTTAAGACGGATGAAGAAACTACATCCTACACGATTGATCAGAAATTATCCTATAAAGATATTTCCGAGGCACGCTACACATACGGAAGCGTAGATGTACCGACGGATGCCACAAACAGTTTTGATGAAACGATTTCCATCGGGGAAAATACCTACGACCGGCTGCGCCTGGCGTATGGAAAGATTAACGGAAAAGATAATTCGGATGGAACGGGAGCAATTGATCCGATTTCCAGTATGAGTTATACGACAGCCGCAGGAAATAAGGTGGAATTAAATCTTGCACCGGGACAGACTAGCGGACAATTTGTAGATGAGAATGGGGCAGCAACCGGCAGTACGTTTACCATGTACGAATCCAAAGAGGAGTGGCTTAAGGCGAACAATGGAGAAGCCAAAGTCGGAGACAAGGACATGGTATTTATCAAAGATACCGGTGAAATGATTCTCGGAAAAGATTTGTCCAATACATTAAAGAGGGAAGAGGCAGATCTTAGCATTACGTACACCAAAACCGGATTTGATGCAGGAGAGGTTCGTCCGGAATATTACTATGACTGTAAGATGAAGACTCCGGATATGCAGGAAGCGGTACAGTATACCAAGGAAGACCAGCCGATCAATTTCGAAATTTCCAGTGGAATCATGCTCGCGGCAAATACACAGGCAAGCGATGTTTTAAGCACTGACATTGGACGGGACATGACAGAGATGATGACGCTTGTTTCTGCTTCCACACAGGCACATGACAAAGTTTCACAAATTGAAAAGATGATGTCTATGGATAAGTATTCGGATGAAGAGAGCCAGAAGAAACTTCAGACCTATCTGGATGCTGCCAATAAAGAAGCTACCTATGCAGACGATAATCTGTCAAAAACCTACCAGCAGTTTATCTCAAATTTTGACGGATACCTGAATAAAGTAAATGTGGCACATACCAATGTGGGCGGATTGCAGCAGCGCGTGGAGTTGACAAAGACCCGTGTGGAAAACCAGAAAGAGACGGTAGAAGAATTGAAGTCTAACAATGATAACCGTGACATTTCGGATATTATCATTGATTACTATGCTGCTTACAATGCATATACGTCCAGTCTGACAGCTGCATCGAAAGTTGGAAGCCAGACATTACTGAACTATTTATAAAAACGCGGAGCGAAGGAGAAAGACCATGAAGGCTGATTCACGTATTTTTGGAAAAATTGAAATAGAGGATGATAAAATCATCACGTTAGAGAAAGGTATGATCGGTTTTCCGGATCTCAATCATTTTGCACTGATTTATGATGAAGAGAAAGAAAAAAAATACAATTCCATTATGTGGCTGCAGTCGATGGATGATCCGGACATTGCATTTCCGGTTATGATGCCGCATATCGTCAAGGAAGATTACAACCCGAATGTAAGTGAGGAAATGATTGCACCACTCGGAAAGCTGACACCGGAAAACACATATATTCTTGTGACGGTAACGGTCCCGAAAAATATAGAAGATTTTTCCGTAAACCTGAAAGCACCGGTTGTGATCAATATGGATAACCGCAAAGGGGTACAGATGATAGTGGAGGATGATTATCCGGTAAAATACAAAGTATATGATGTGCTTAAGGCAAAGAAAGAAAAGGCGGGTGAATAAGATATGCTGGCATTGACAAGAAAAAAGGGGGAGGCCCTTGTAATCAACAACAATATCGAGATCACCGTACTTGAAATCCGGGGAGATCAGATCAAACTTGGAATTACGGCACCGAAAGATGTTCCGGTATACCGTAAGGAAGTGTATCTTCAGATTCAGAAAGAAAACCAGGAGGCAATCAGCCTTGATGGCATCGAAGCATTAAAAGGAATTCTTGGATAAATCGGAAAAACAATCGGAGGGTGTTAAGTTTTTACTGACACGCTCCGATAATTATTTATAGAATGACAGTAATAGATTGGCTATGCAGCCGGCATAACCGGCAGCGGATGATGGAGACAGGAGGTAATCATCATGGCAATGGAGGCTATTAAAGGTGCAGGAATGACGTATCAGGGAAGTGTGTCATCTGCAGAAAGCCAGCCCAAAACAGATTCTGCGGTAAAAGCAGCAGAGACCGATGCAACTGAAAAGGGCATCGTATCGGAGAATATAAAGCAGGCTGGTGAGGAGAACGTAAACACTTCCCAGGGAGCAGATCAGCGGAATACAAATGCGCAGATCAAAAAAGCCGTGGATGAAGTGAATAAAAAGGCGGTCAACTCGGAAGCAATATTCGGCATCCATGAGGCAACCAATCGTGTGACCATAAAAATTATTGATAAAGATACCAAAAAAGTACTCAAAGAGATCCCACCGGAGAAAACACTGGATATGATTGCAAAAGTGTGGGAACTTGCAGGCCTTATGGTAGATGAAAAAAGATAAAAAAGGGGAGGGAAAATTATGCCAATCAGAATGACAGGTATGGTGTCCGGACTGGATACCGATTCTATCGTAAAAGAACTCGTTTCTGCATACAGTACCAAAAAGGAAAAATACGAAAAAGAGCAGACAAAACTTGGCTGGAAGCAGGAGATCTGGAAAAGTCTGAATAAAGAAGTAAACAGTTTTTATAAGAGTGTTGGTAATCTGCGGTTTGACAGCGGATACAATACCAAAAAGACAACATCGTCCGACAGCACGAAGGCAACCGTCAGTGCGAGCGGAAATGCGACTGTCGGAACACAGAAACTGCATGTGCTTTCTACTGCACAGTCCGGTTATCTGACGGGGGCTGAGATTAAGACAGCAGCCAACGAGAAAGTTACTACGTCTACAAAGCTTTCGGATCTGGGTGTTACAGCAGATGAAATTACCTTTAATGTGGGACCGGCAAATAATTCTGCATCCGGAACCACAAAACAGATCAAAGTAGGAAAAGACAGCACAATCAGTGACGTTGTAAACCAGCTGAAGGATGCGGGACTGAATGCAAATTTTGATGCCGGAAACAGACGCTTTTATCTGAGTTCTTCAGATTCAGGATATGCAACGGATTTTAATATTACTGCGGACAGCAGCGATACAAATTCTACAACATTATTAAACGCACTGGGTCTGGGCAAGACGGCAAAGAAGATTGACGGAAGCGATGCGGTTATTGTTTTAAATGGCGTAAAATATACCAGTACAACGAATAATTTTTCTATCAATGGATTATCCATTTCCGTCAATGGAGTGACAGACAAAGTCGATGATCTTGAAAAGGTCGATGTCGATGCCTTAGATGACAGCAAGGCAGTTTCTATTTCCACAACGACCGATACACAGGGAATTTATGACAAGATTAAAGACTTCCTGACCAGTTACAACAACATCATCAACAAGATGACGAAACTGTATAACGCAGATTCTGCAAAGAATTACGAGCCATTGACAGATGATGAGAAGTCGCAGATGTCTGATTCGGAAGTAGAAAAGTGGGAGACAAAGATCAAGGACTCCCTGCTTCGCCGTGATTCCAATCTGAGCACGATTATGAATGCCATGACGACTTCCATGACCAAGGCAATTTCCATCAATGGAAAGAATTATTCGCTTTCCAGTTTTGGAATCAGTACACTTGGTTATATGAATTCGGCAGAGAATGAGCAGAATGCTTATCATATTGACGGTGATGAGGATGATGAAAATACATCAGGAAATAAAGATAAGCTGATGGCTGCATTAAGCAGTGATCCGGATACCGTGATTGATTTCATGAAGCAGTTGTCGACCAATCTGTATACGGCAATCGACAAGCAGATGCAGAGTAATTCCCTGCGAAGCAGATACAGCATTTACAATGATAAGGAGATGACTTCCCAGTATACAAGCTATACGAAGACCATTGCAGAGTGGGAGACAAAGATTTCCGACAAGGAAGATTATTATTACAAGAAATTCTCCAAGATGGAGACTGCGCTTTCCAAGTTAAACAGCCAGACAAGTTCTCTTTCAGGTATGTTCAGCAGTTAATCAGTATCATGCAGGGCAATCTTTTGCAAAATAAAATATACAGGAAATAATAGGGGGAATCAGGATGATTCAGAAAAATCCATATGCAGCGTATAACAACAGTAAGATCCAGACGGCAACACCGGCAGAACTGACGCTGTTACTCTATGAGGGAGCTATTAAATTTACAAACATTGCGATTGTAGCGATTGAAAAGGGCGATATTGAAAAGGCGCATAACAATATCCGAAAGGCAGAGAATATCATTCGGGAGTTTCAGATAACTCTCGACCACAAATATGCAGTTGCCAAAGATTTTGATGCGGTCTATACCTATCTGTTACAGAGATTGTTAGAGGCCAACATGAAAAAGGACAAGGATATCTTAGAGGAAGTGCTTGGTCATCTCCGTACCATGCGGGATACATGGAAAGAAGTTATGGCAAAGACCGCAAACGGAAACAATATCAAGACAAAGGAACCGGTAGCGTAATGCCGGCAGGAGACAGTATGCCAGATACATATATTGCAATTATGCTGCAGAGCCTGAAAAAAAAGGAACAGGTTCTGGATGAAATTATCCGCCTGGATGACCGGCAGAAAGATACCCTGACGGATCCGGAATGCCCGTTTGATGTGTTTGATGAAACCGTGGAGGCAAAAAGTGCGTGTATTGATCAGCTGAACCAGCTGGACAGTGGTTTTGAGAAGCTCTATGCACAGGTGGCAGAAGAACTGGATCAGAACCGTGAAGATTATGCAAAGGAAATTCGTGACATGCAGCAGTGCATTCGCCGGGTAACGGACAAAAGTGTCAAGATTCAGGCGCAGGAAGCCCGCAACAAAGAACTGATGCGTGAAAAGTTTGCCACAATTCACAGACAGGCAAAGGCGGTGCGGAAAAACAGCCGTGCGATTACCGGATACTATAACAGTATGAAAGAATGGTAGTTATTTCATAAAATGGGACAAAAGTACTACTTGATAAAAAATATCATATGACTTATAATGACTTTGTTATATGACTGACGGATAATGTGGAGCACCACGTGAAGTATAACATAGCACGCCGCATGAAAAATCGCTGACGCGATGCGGGTGCGTAGGTTATACATCAAATAGATGTATAACAAGGGTCGTACCGTCTGGGCAAAAGATAAAAAACCCAGGCGGTTTTTTGCGTTCATTTATATTTTCCGGTTTTTGGTAAATATATTGTACGAAAATAAAGACATGCGTGGGTATTGACAAAATGATGAACGTTAGTGTAATCTATCAATGATTAGAGAATACTAACCAATAAGAGAAGGAGGATCACCATGTTAGAAATGAAAGAGTGGGATGGATTCGAAGGACGTCTTTGGAAAGAAGAGATTAATGTCCGCCAGTTCATTCAGGATAACTACACACCATATGATGGTAACGAGGATTTCCTTGCAGAACCTACAGAGGCTACCAATAAGCTTTGGGGAGCACTGCAGAAACTGCAGAAGCAAGAGCGCGCAAAGGGCGGAGTCCTCGATATGGAGACCGAGGTTGTAACCGGTATTACAGCTTATGGTCCGGGATATATTGATGAATCTTTAAAGGATTTAGAGACAATTGTAGGTTTACAGACAGACAAGCCGTTAAAGCGTGCATTCATGCCTTACGGTGGAATCAAGATGGCTGTTCAGGCATGTGAGACATACGGATATCAGGTAAGTGACCAATTAAAGGAGATTTTTACCAAGTATCACAAGACACACAACACAGCCGTATTCGATGCTTACACACCGGAGATGATGAAAGTACGTCACAATAAAATCTTAACAGGTCTGCCGGATACATACGGACGCGGACGTATTGTTGGTGATTACCGCCGTGTTGCTTTATACGGTATCGACCACCTCATCGAGGAGAAGAAGAAAGATAAGGCAAACTGTGGCTGTGGTGAGATGACAGACAATGTGATTCGTTTAAGAGAAGAGATCGCCGAGCAGATCAAGTGTTTAGAGGATATGAAGAAGCTTGCAGAGATCTACGGATACGATATTTCCAGACCTGCAACAAACGCAAAGGAAGCCGTACAGTGGTTATACTTCGGATACCTTGCAGCAATCAAGACACAGAACGGTGCAGCAATGTCCGTTGGTCGTGTTTCTACCTTCCTTGATATCTACTTCGAGAGAGACTTAAAGAAAGGCATCATCACAGAGCAGGAAGTACAGGAATTGGTTGACCACTTTACCATGAAGCTTCGTATGGTAAAATTCGCACGTATTCCTTCTTACAACCAGCTGTTCTCAGGTGATCCGGTCTGGGCAACACTTGACGTTGCGGGTACAGGCGTAGACGGACGTTCCATGGTTACAAAGTCCGACTTCCGTTTCCTGCATACATTAGAGAACATGGGACCGGCTCCGGAGCCAAACCTTACCGTATTATATTCTTCCAGACTTCCGGAAGCATTCAAGGATTATGCGGCACGTATCTCTATTGATACAAGTTCCATCCAGTACGAGAACGATGACGCTATGAAACCGGTATGGGGCGATGATTATGCCATCTGCTGCTGTGTATCTGCTACACAGACAGGTAAGGAAATGCAGTTCTTCGGTGCCCGTGCAAACCTTGCAAAGTGTCTCCTCTACGCAATCAACGGTGGTGTGGATGAGAAGACCGGCCAGCAGGTAGGACCGGATTACAAGCCAATTACATCTGAGTACCTTGATTATGATGAAGTCATGGAGAAGTACGACAAGATGATGGACTGGTTAGTAGATATTTATGTGAATACCTTAAACCTGATCCAGTATATGCATGACAAATATTACTATGAAGCAGCAGAACTTTCTCTGATGGATACTGATCTGAAGAGAACGTTCGCAACCGGTATTGCAGGATTTTCACACGTAATTGATTCCCTTTCTGCAATTAAGTACGCAAAGGTTAAAGCTATCCGTGACGAGAATGGAATTGCAAAAGACTTCGAGATCGAGGGAGACTTCCCAAGATACGGTAACGATGATGACCGTGCAGATGAGATTGCTGTATGGCTTCTGAAGAAATTCATGCACAAACTGAACAAGTGCCACACATACAGACATTCTGTACCGACAACATCTATCCTTACAATTACATCTAACGTTGTATATGGTAAGGCTACAGGATCTCTTCCAGATGGAAGAAAAGCAGGAGAACCACTTTCACCAGGTGCTAACCCATCTTACGGTGCAGAAAAGAGCGGACTTCTTGCATCTCTTAACTCTGTTGCTAAGCTGCCATACGAGCTGGCTCTGGATGGTATTTCTAATACTCAGACAATCAGCCCAAGTGCACTTGGACACACAGATGACGAGCGTAAAGAAAATCTTGCACGTGTAATGGACGGATACTTCGATCAGGGAGCACATCACCTGAACGTTAACGTATTTGGTACAGACAAACTGGTTGACGCTATGGAACACCCAGAGAAACCAGAATACGCTAACTTCACAATCCGTGTATCTGGATACGCAGTTAAGTTCATCGACCTGACCCGCGAACAGCAGTTAGACGTTATCGCAAGAACTTGCCACGATCATATGTAAAAGCTATGAGCTATGCATCAGATGAGACAGATGTTATAATCAAGCTTGCTTGAATTATGATATCTGGATCAGATGATATACGGCGACAGCCGTCAGCGAGATGAAGCAAAGCGGAATCGAGCTGCGCATGGCGGAGTACATGGCGAATTACATGTAATAAATAAGAAAAGGAGCAAAACTATGACCCAAGGATATATTCATTCTCTGGAAAGTTTCGGCTCCGTTGACGGTCCAGGTGTCCGGTATCTGATATTTACGACCGGCTGTGCAATGCGCTGCCAGTTCTGTCATAACCCGGACACATGGAACATGAATTCAGGGACTCTCTACACAGCAGATGAACTGATTGATAAAGCCTGGAAATACCGCACTTACTGGGGAAGTAAGGGCGGTATTACCGTCAGTGGAGGCGAACCGCTTCTGCAGATCGATTTTCTGCTGGAGTTGTTCCAGAAAGCCAAAGAAAGAGGAATCAACACGACACTGGATACCTGCGGGAATCCATTTACAAGAGAAGAGCCATTCTTCAGTAAATTCCAGGAACTTATGAAGGTGACAGATCTTGTGATGCTAGATATCAAGCATATTGATGAACAGGAGCATATTAAACTGACCGGTCAGACCAACAAAAATATTCTGGCTATGGCAGAAAAGTTATCGGATATGGGAAAACCGGTATGGATCCGTCATGTACTGGTTCCGGAGCGGAGCGACCGTGATGATTACTTGCACCGGCTGGCAGATTTTATTCACACGCTGAAAAATGTGGAGCGTGTGGAAGTACTGCCATACCATACGCTGGGTGTATTTAAATGGGAAAATTTAGGGATTCCATATCAGCTTGAAGGGATCAATCCGCCAAGTGCAGAACGGATCAAGAATGCAGAAGAGATTCTGGCGTTCAGGAAATAGAAATAACAGGAAAATTTTAAATGTGCAAAGGAACAATGCCCTGAAGGACACATAAAAGTGTCTTCCTGGGCATTGTTCCTTTTGCACATTTGGAAAGCGGACATTCACAATCCGCTTCTCTGCGTTCACATAAACCACAATGTAAGCTGTCTCTTATACACATCTGACGCTGCCGACGAATAGCCTTGTGTAGA
>ENA-OYXY01000962-OYXY01000962.1-human-gut-metagenome-genome-assembly--contig:-NODE-962-length-12340-cov-4.287017_pt1 | contig 12340 bp, 8 predicted proteins | sample MGYA00244058_ERZ653438 | MGnify/ENA primary metagenome ERZ653438 (study PRJEB26926, sample SAMN06165026) | human gut metagenome | biome: ENVO:00009003; feature: ENVO:2100002; material: ENVO:00002003... | reverse complement strand
GGCATACGAGATCTAGTACCGTCTCGTGGGCTCGGAGATGTGTATAAGAGACAGATGAAAAGCCGTTTGAAGGCGTTAACGGTTCTGGTAAGCACAACAACTGGTCAATCGCTACCAACGATGGTCAGAACCTGTTGAATCCGGGCAGCACCCCAATGGAAAACTTGCAGTTCCTGACATTCCTCTGTGCAGTGATCAAGGGCGTGGATGAATATGCAGACCTGCTGAGAATCAGTGCAGCATCTGCCGCAAATGACCACAGACTGGGTGCAAATGAAGCACCGCCGGCAATCATCTCCATTTTTATGGGCGAAGAATTGCAGGGTGTTCTGGATGCTCTGGTATCCGGTGATACTTACACCAGCGAATCCATGACCTTTAAGATTGGCGTTGACGCTCTTCCGGACTTCCCGAAGGATTCCACCGACCGGAACAGAACTTCTCCGTTCGCTTTCACCGGCAACCGATTTGAATTTAGAATGGTTGGTTCTTCTGAAAACATTGCTTGCCCGAACCACATGCTGAATACCATCGTTGCAAGTGAACTTTCTGACATTGCAGACAAGATGGAAAAAGTTCCGGCTGACCAGTTTAAGGACGAACTGAAGAAACTGGATATCAATGCTTTTTTCCTTGAAATGGAGCATTTAAAAGAGATTCTTGATAAAGATACAGAGAATCGGGAAATCTTAAATAATGATCTCACGCAGAATAAAGAAGAACTGGAGCATACAAAGGAAGAATATGAGCGTATCGAGCATGCGTTAGAGGAGATCAATCAGGCAATCGATGCATCCAAGAATCAGGTGCATGAGCTCCGGTTAAAAAATGAACGTTTGGAAGGTGAGATCAACGTTATCAACCAGCAGATCTTGAACTCCCGACAGAATGATAAGAATATACAGGAACAGATTGACAGGATCAACCGTCAGCGGGAAACTGATCGGAAAGAGATGGAGAATTATCAAGGACAAAAGGATGCCCTTGGAGATCAGGTTTCAACCATTTCCGGTTCTCTGGATACTGCAAAAGGAGAAAGCAGCCGCTTGGATGCCTATATCCATGAATGCCAGGATAAGATCGAAGAATGTAAATCCGACATCATCGAATATATCCATGAGAGTGGAAATCTTCAGGCGAAGGTCGGAAGATATGATGCGATGCTTGAGAACATCAACTTCCGTAAGACCCAGTTAAACCAGAGGTATCTGCAATTTAAAAGTGATGATAATAACGACCGGAAGGAACATGATGAGTTACAGGCAAAGCTATCTGTATTGGATCAGAATGTATCCGGCATTATCAAGGAACTCGAAACTGCAGAAAAGGATCTGGAAGAAAATCAGAACAGAAATAAAGTCAATCGTGAGCGGATACATAATACAAACGAAGAATTATCAGCGACCAGATCCAAGATGGAAGCACTCCGGAATATTACAGAACGCTATGATGGCTATGGCAACAGCATCCGTCGTGTTATGGAGCAGAAAAAGAACAATCCGGGCATTATTGGAGTTGTTGCTGATATAATCGATGTAGATAAGAAGTATGAGGTTGCTGTCGAGACTGCACTCGGCGGAAGCATTCAGAATATTGTTACGGAGGATGACAGCACGGCAAAGAAGATCATTCAGTTCTTAAAACAGAACAAATATGGTCGTGCAACTTTTCTTCCGTTAAATACGATCACAGACCGTGGACAGGTTCGAAATGAAGTTCTGTCAGAACAGGGCGTGATCGGTATCGCTTCTTCTCTGGTAAAGGCAGATGCAAAATTTGATCGACTCGTTAAGAATCTGCTTGGCAGGATCGTGGTTGTAGATAACATCGACCATGCACTTGCAGTTGCGAGAAAATACAATCAGTCTCTGAGACTGGTTACGATCGAAGGTGAACTGATCAATCCGGGCGGATCAATGACAGGTGGTGCTTTCCGTAATTCCAGTAATCTTCTTGGACGAAAGAGAGAATTGGATGAGATCAGGGAAAAGATCGATGAGTTAAATCTGATCGCAAAGGATGCAGCCGGACTGGATGAAGAATTAAAAACGTCAAGAGATGCACTCCGCGCGCAGATTGAGAGCTTAAACACAAGACTTCAGCAGGCATATCTTGAGAAGAATACGTTGTCTTTAAATATGGAGCAGGTAGCATCCAAGCTTGCAGAGTCTGAGAAAGCATTTGCATCGATCCAGAAAGAGATCAATGAGTTGAACAGTCAGATAGCGGAGATCAATACAAATAAAGATCAGCTTGCTGATAATAATAAGAAGCATGAAGCTGCCAAGGTTCAGTGTGAAGAAATGATCAAGGAACTGGAAGCCAAGGCTATCGAAGCACAGAGCAAGCTTGCAGCGGCAAATACGAAGGTATCTGAATTACTGATCGAATATAACTCGGTAAAACAGAAGGATGACTTTATTCAGGAGAATATAAGACGTATCCGTCTGGATGATGAGAAATTACAGGAAGAACTGGCAGCCTATATAACACAGGTACAGGCGACAGGCACAGATATCACGAAGTTAGAAGAACAGGCAGAGGCGATCCGTAAGACGATCGAGAAAGATTCCGATGAAGTATCTGATCAGGAAGAACAGCTTGCAGCATATCATAAAGAACGGGATGATATGACAGCCAGTCATAAAGAATTCTTTGCGATCCGGGAAGAATTATCCGAGAAGATCGCAGGTTTGGAAAAGGCAGTATTCAAGCTTGATTCAGCGATTGAGAAGAATACGGAGAAGTCGGATGAGCTGTCAAATTATATGTGGGCAGAATATGAATTGACATTAAATATGGCGGCAGAGTTCCGGGATGAGGAATTAAACGATCTTTCATCCTTAAAGAAAGAGATCACCGCAGTAAAAGCAAAGATCAAATCACTTGGTGATGTCAATGTCAATGCGATCGAGGACTATAAAGAAGTATCAGAACGATATGAGTTTTTAAAGGGACAGCATGATGATATCGTTCTTGCAGAGAAGAATCTGTTAGATGTGATCGAGAAATTGAATGTATCCATGCAGGAACAGTTCAATACGAAGTTCAAAGAGATCCAGGTTATGTTCGACAAGGTCTTTAAAGAGCTGTTCGGTGGTGGACGAGGTGCACTGGAACTGGTCGATGATACCAATCTGTTAGAGACAGGTATCCGTATCATTGCACAGCCGCCGGGAAAGAAATTACAGAACATGATGCAGCTTTCCGGTGGTGAAAAGTCATTGACTGCGATTGCACTGTTATTTGCGATCCAGAGTCTGAAACCATCACCATTCTGTTTGCTGGACGAGATCGAAGCAGCACTGGATGATTCAAATGTAAGACGATTTGCACAGTATCTGAACCGATTGACAAAGGACACACAGTTTATTGTCATTTCACATAGAAAGGGAACCATGGAAGCAGCCGATATCTTGTATGGTATTACGATGCAGGAAAAGGGTGTATCCACTCTGGTATCCGTAAATCTGATCGAGAACGATCTGGACAAATAAGGAGGTACAAGCTATGGCTGAGGAAAAGAAGGGATTTTTCAAACGATTAAAAGAAGGACTCAGTAAGACAAGAAATAGTATCGTAGACAGTTTTTCTTCCGTGTTCGGAGCATCCCATATTGATGATGATTTTTATGAAGAACTGGAAGAGACATTCATCATGGCTGATATGGGATATGAGACAACGGAAAAGGTGATCGAGAACCTGAAAGAACGTGTCAAGGAGGCCAGGATCAAAGAACCTGCGGCATGCAAGGAACTGATCATCAATATCATAAGAGATCAGATGATGGTGGATGAAAGTGCATATGATTTTGAAAAGAAAAAATCAGTTATACTTGTGATCGGTGTAAATGGTGTCGGTAAGACAACTACGATCGGTAAGCTGGCAGCCCAGTATAAGAAGAGCGGTAAAAAGGTTCTGATCGCAGCCGCTGATACATTCCGTGCAGCCGCGATCGATCAGTTAAAGACCTGGGCGGATCGTGCAGGTGTAGAGATGATCTCTCATAATGAGGGTGCAGATCCTGCGGCAGTTGTATACGATGCGGTATCTGCTGCAAAGGCAAGAAATACCGATATTTTATTGATCGATACAGCCGGAAGACTTCATAATAAAAAGAACCTGATGGATGAGCTGGCTAAGATGCGCCGCATCATTTCCAGAGATTATCCGGATGCAAATGTAGAATCCCTGATCGTGTTAGATGGAACGACCGGACAGAATGCATTAGAGCAGGCAAGACAGTTCAGCAATGTAACGGAGATTGATGGTATCGTGATCACAAAGTTAGACGGTACAGCCAAGGGTGGTATCGCGATTGCAATTCAGGCAGAATTGAATGTTCCGGTTAAATTTATCGGAATCGGTGAGAAGATTGACGACTTACAGCGTTTTGATCCGTCCGCATATGTGGAAGCACTGTTCTCAGGCTTTGATGAAGACCGAAGCGAGCTTGACATTCTTATGGATGAAGCTGATCTATAATTATGAAAATCGTGCAGTTTATTCTAGTAACTGTTTGAAAATAAAAAAGTAATGACAATGGTGGATAATAACTGTCTGAATATGAAATACAGAAAAAGGAGACTGACAATGGCAGAAGAACTTACATTAGAAAAATTTGAAGAGGCATATAATATAATTAAAAAAGTTGTTTTACCAACAAAGCTGGTAGAGAGCGAATATTACAGCAACCTGACAGGGAATAAAGTATTTTTTAAACCGGAAAATATGCAGCTTACCGGAGCGTATAAGATCCGTGGAGCATATTATAAGATCAGTACACTGACAGACGAAGAAAGACAGAAAGGTCTGATCACTGCATCAGCCGGAAATCATGCACAGGGTGTTGCATATGCAGCAAAAGCATATGGGGTAAAAGCAACGATCGTTATGCCATCGTCAACTCCTCTGATCAAAGTAAACCGCACCAAATCATATGGTGCAGAGGTTATCTTATATGGAGATGTATACGACGAATCCTGCGCATATGCATTAGAGCTTGCAGAAGATAAGGGTTATACCTTTATTCATCCATTCGATGATCTGGATGTTGCAACCGGACAGGGCTCTGTCGCAATGGAAATCATCAAGGAGCTTCCGTTTGTAGATTATATTCTTGTTCCGATCGGTGGTGGCGGACTGGCTACCGGTGTATCTACACTGGCCAAGATGATGAATCCGAATATCAAAGTGATCGGTGTAGAACCCGCAGGCGCAAATTGTATGCAGGTTTCTTTGAAGAATAAGAAAGTAACGACACTTCCAATGGTAGACACGATCGCAGATGGTACAGCAGTTAAGACTCCGGGATCAAAGATCTTCCCATACATTCAGAAGAATCTGGACGGTATCATCACAGTAGAAGACAATGAACTGATCGTCTGCTTCCTTGATATGCTGGAAAATCATAAGATGCTGGTTGAAAATTCCGGTCTGCTTACTGTTGCAGCCTTAAAGCATCTGAATGTGAAGGGACAGAAGGTTGTCAGCATCTTAAGTGGCGGTAATATGGATATGATCACATTTGCATCCTTAGTACAGCACGGACTGATTGCCAGAAGCCGTATCTTCACAGTTTCAACCTTGCTTCCGGATAAGCCGGGCGCATTGATGAATATTTCCAAGATTATTGCAGATTTACAGGGAAATATCATCAAACTGGAGCATAACCAGTTTGTATCGATCAACCGTAATTCGGCAGTTGAACTTGTGATCACACTGGAAGCATTTGGTCCGGAACATAAGCAGCTGATCATTAATACGCTCGCAGAACATGGTTACAGACCAAAGGAAAAAATGACAACAGGAATTTATAATTAATGATAAATGTAACTGTAAACGGAACAGAACAGATCAAATGTAATAAAGGAGATAATCTGTATCAGGTACTGACTGCGGCAGGATATATTTTTGCAGGAAACTGCGGCATGAAAGGACGCTGTAACCGGTGTCTGGTATGGAATCAGGATACTGGCAGTTTTGTAAAAAGCTGCCAGTACATTGTAGATAGGGATATATCGATACGGCTGGAGGAAGAACAGCTTACCGGTATTACAGGGCATAAGATGAATCTGCCAACCGAACAGAGAAAGAAGCCTGTTGCTTCCGCATATGGCATTGCCATTGACATCGGTACGACTACGATCGGTATGGAGCTTGTGGATCTGAATGAGAAAGCAGTTAAATGCTCATTCAGTACGCTTAACTCACAGATCGCGACAGGTGCTGATGTCGTAGCGAGGATTCAAGCGGCAGATACAAAGGAAGGTCTGGAACATCTGCGGTTACTTTTGTTTTCGGATATTCAAAAGGGTGTTGACCATATGCTTATAAATACGCCGGAGGCTGTAGATCATATCCGCAGATATGTTCTGGCAGGAAATGCAACGATGCTTTCGATCGCAGAAGGGCTTACGACAGAGAATCTGTTTGGATATCCGTTTACACTTAAGAATTCGGATATCCGGGTGATAGAACAGAATGACTTTATCGCTTCTCCATCTTTTGAGAATGCGGCTTCGGATGTTATCTGTCTGCCGAATATTGCGGCATTTTCCGGCGCAGATATTGCAGCAGGCGCAGTTGCTGCAGAGATTGATCGAGATTTCTCATATCGTATGCTGATTGATCTTGGAACAAACGGGGAGATCATTCTCTGTAATAAGGAATACGGAGTGGCGACCTCTGCTGCCTGTGGTTCAGCGTTTGAAGGATGTTTTCGTACAGCAAATGTATTCGGTTCGAATATATTTGACATGCTGGCATTATTGTTAAAACGGGGACAGATGGATGCGGAAGGAGTGCTTGCGGAACCGTATTTTGAATCCGGTATCTCGATGGGAAGCAACATGAAGATTGACATGGAGACGATTCGGGCATTTCAGCTTGGAAAATCAGCAATCCTTTCAGGAATCATGATGCTTGTAAGAGAGATCGGTATTGAGCTTTCCGATATTGCTGAAGTCTGTATTGCAGGAGGCTTTGGATTCCATCTAAATCTGACAAATGCAGTAACACTGGGACTATTCCCGCAGAGCTTTCAGGGGAAAATGAAGGTTCTTGGCAATACTTCACTTGAGGGCGCATATTTGTCCTTGATTGAACCGGGTTTTATTGATACAATAAACAGGTTTAAAGAGAAGATCCGGTATGTGGATCTGAGTAATCGTTCGGATTTTAATACAATATATATCGAGCATCTGCCGTTTCGGACATATTAGACCGGAATAAGTATGAAAGATAGAGTAAGCTGATATTCAGGAAGCTTTTTCATACATTTTGGAGATGCAGAGTTGAGGCGTAGAATATGGAATTACTGAGTATTGCCAGTGGTAGCAGTGGAAATTGCTATTATATAGGCAATGAAGAGACACATCTGCTTGTAGATGCAGGCGTAAGTGGTAAGAAAATTGAAACAGCGTTAAATGAGATCGACCGAAAACCTTCTGATTTGAATGGAATTCTTGTAACACATGAGCATATTGATCATGTGAAAGGGCTTGGTGTTATGGCGAGAAAGCATGGCATACCGATCTATACAACAGGGGGAACAATCTCTGAGATTAAGAAAATGTCATCCGTTGGAACGATTGATGACAGCTTGTTCCATGAGATCGAACCGGATGAACCATTCTTTATCAACGATCTGTCGATCGATGCATCAGCGATCTGGCACGATGCCGCTGATCCGGTATGTTACAGTATCAGTGACGGAAAAAGTAAGTTTTCCATTGCAACGGATATGGGGAATTTTGATGACTATGTTGTAAATAAATTAAAGAATTCCGATATCATGGTGATCGAAGCAAATCATGATATACGGATGCTTCAGGCGGGACCATATCCATATTATCTGAAGCAACGTATTCTGGGAAACCGTGGACATTTGTCCAACGAGCGTTCCGGGCAGTTAATAAAAGCATTGTTAAACAGTCATATCAAAGCAATCCTGCTTGGACACCTGAGTAAGGAAAATAATTTTGAAGAGCTTGCATATGAAACGGTAAAGCTTGAGCTTTCAGATAATGAATATGCATCGGATGTCCGGGAATTTGGACTTGAGGTAGCGAGACGCGACCAGCCGGGAGCTTTGCTCACAGTCGGGAATTAATGATAATGAATTGTTCATCAGTTATAAAAATACTATTTGAAGAAGATTCTTTTGCATATCAAAAGAATTTATTATAAAACCAAAAAAATGGTGATATATAGGAGGATACATACATCATGAAAAAAAGAATTATTACAGTAGTTGGTAAAGACAGCATCGGAATCACAGCAAAGGTCTGTGTATACCTTGCAGAGAACAGTGTCAATATCCTTGATATTGCACAGACAATTGTAGGCGGGTACTTCAATATGATGATGGTCGTTGATATACAGGAATCTTCAAAGTCAACAGAAATTATCGCAAATGAACTGAAAGAGATCGGCGATGAGATTGGTGTACAGATTAAGGTACAGCATGAGAAAATCTTTGAAACCATGCACAGAATCTAAGATTTAAAATAGAAATAGGCGAAAAGAGGTCACACTATGATTAGTATAAATGAAGTAATTGAAACCAATGCCATGATCAGCAAGATGAATCTGGATGTCAGAACGATCACAATGGGTATCAGCCTGTTAGACTGCGTTGGTGCAGATGTAGGAGAAACCTGTGAGAAAATCTACACCAAGATCACAACAAAGGCAAAGGATCTTGTATTTATCGGAAATGATATCGGAAGAAAATATGGTATTCCGATCGTAAATAAAAGAATCTCAATCACACCGATCGCATTGATCGGAAGTTCTGTTTGTAAGTCAACAGATGATTATGTAACGATCGCAAAGACATTGGATAAGGCTGCAGATGCCGTAGGCGTAAACTTTATCGGTGGTTATTCCGCTCTTGTATGTAAGGGCATGACTCCATCCGATGAACTTCTGATCCGTTCCATTCCGGAAGCACTTGCATGTACCGGTAAGGTATGCAGCTCTGTAAATGTCGGTTCTACAAAGACAGGTATCGATATGGATGCTGTAAAACTGATCGGTGAAATGGTAAAAGAGACAGCAGAGCTTACAAAAGAGGAAGATTCCCTTGGATGCTGCAAGTTCGTAGTATTCTGTAATGCACCGGATGATAACCCGTTTATGGCTGGTGCATTCCATGGCGTTACAGAGGGCGATTGCGTTATCAATGTCGGCGTCAGCGGTCCCGGTGTTGTTAAGAGTGCATTGGAAGAAGTTCGTGGTGAGAACTTTGAAGTACTGTGTGAGACGATCAAGAAAACAGCATTTAAGGTTACAAGAGTTGGACAGCTTGTTGCAAAGGAAGCATCCGAACGTCTCGGTGTTCCGTTTGGTATCGTGGATCTGTCACTTGCACCTACACCTGCAATCGGAGACAGTGTCGGTGAGATCCTTGAGGAGATCGGTCTGGAATATGCCGGTGCTCCGGGAACTACGGCAGCACTTGCCTTATTAAATGATCAGGTAAAGAAGGGCGGCGTTATGGCTTCTTCTTATGTTGGTGGTTTAAGTGGTGCATTTATCCCTGTCAGTGAAGATCAGCGTATGATCGATGCTGTATCAGCAGGTGCACTTTCCCTTGAGAAATTAGAGGCAATGACCTGCGTATGTTCAGTTGGACTTGATATGATCGCAATCCCCGGTGATACATCAGCAGCTACCATTTCTGGTATCATTGCAGATGAGATGGCACTCGGTATGATCAACCAGAAGACAACGGCTGTACGTCTGATCCCTGTTATCGGCAAGGGCGTTGGCGATCAGGCTGAATTTGGCGGACTGCTTGGCTATGCGCCAATTATGCCTGTCAACCAGTTTTCATGTGAAAAATTTATTAACCGTGGAGGCAGAATCCCTGCACCTATCCACAGTTTCAAGAACTAATTATATATAACGGAGAACAAAATGAGAAAGCTTGCATTATCAGATGAGATTTTAATGAGTATCGAAAAACCTGCCAGATATATCGGAGGGGAATATAACAGTGTCATGAAGGACAAGGAGCAGGTCGATGTCAGATTTTGCATGTGTTTCCCGGATGTGTATGAGATCGGAATGTCCCATCTCGGCATCCAGATTTTATATGACATGTTCAATCGGAGAGAAGATACCTGGTGTGAACGTGTCTATTCTCCGTGGCCGGATCTGCATAAAGTTATGAAAGAACAGCACATTCCGTTATTTGCACTGGAGTCTCAGGATCCTTTAAAAGAGTTTGATTTTCTTGGAATCACTCTTCAGTATGAGATGTGTTATACGAATATCTTACAGGTGCTTGATCTGGCAGAGATTCCGATCTGGTCGAAGGATCGGGAAAAGGGTGATCCGATCGTGATCGGAGGAGGTCCCTGTTCTTATAATCCGGAACCGATCGCTGATTTCTTTGATATTTTCTATATCGGAGAGGGCGAGACGGTATACGGAGATCTGATCGAATTATATAAGATCTATAAACATTCCGATATGACAAGAGAAGAATTTCTGATCAAGGTGTCGCAGATTCCGGGGCTTTATGTGCCGGCTCTTTATGATGTCACTTATCATGAGGATGGAACGATCGCATCATTTGGACCAAAATACGAAGAGGTTCCAAAGACGATCCTTAAGCAGGTAGTTACGGATATGTCATCCGCTGTCTATCCTGAGAAGCCGGTTGTCTCTTATATGAAGGTCACACAGGACCGTGTTGTATTAGAGATCATGCGGGGATGTATCCGTGGTTGCCGTTTCTGTCAGGCAGGGATGATCTATCGTCCGACCAGACCAAAGGATGTAAACGTACTGAAACATTATGCAGAGGCTATGTTAGATAATACCGGTCAGGAGGAGATTACCTTCAGTTCGTTAAGCTCCAGTGATTATCAGTCACTTCCGGAGCTTACGGACTGCTTGATCGAGAAGATGGACAACAATCATGTCAATATCTCCCTTCCATCCCTCAGAATCGATGCATTTTCCCTTGATGTTATGCAGAAGATTCAGGATATCAAGAAGAATTCCCTGACATTTGCACCGGAAGCCGGAACACAGCGATTAAGAAATGTTATAAATAAAGGTCTGACAAAAGAGAATATATTAAACGGTTCGTTACAGGCGTTCCTTGGCGGCTGGAATAAGGTCAAGCTGTACTTTATGATGGGACTTCCGACAGAGACTTATGATGATATTACAGGTATTGCAGACCTCTCAGAGGAGATCAGTGAGCTGTATTTTGCAAATATACCAAAGGAGAAGCGGGATGGCCGTGTCATGGTATCGGCTTCCGCCTCTTATTTCGTACCAAAACCATTTACACCATTCCAGTGGGTGCCGATGATAACACCGGAGGAATTCCAGAAGCGTGCGTATTTTGTTAAAGATAAATTCCGTGAAGCAAAGAACCACAAGAGCCTGAAATTCGCATACCACGAAGCGGATATCACGATCTTAGAAGGTTTGCTTGCCAGAGGTGACCGTAAACTCTGTCAGGTAATCTATGATGTCTATCAGTCCGGACAGATCTTTGATGCATGGACGGAATATTTTGACAAATCAAACTGGGATAATGCGCTTGAAAAGAATCATATTGATATCGGTTTCTACACCTATCGTGACAGAAGTGTGGATGAGATCCTTCCGTGGGATTTCATAGATATCGGAGTGACAAGAAAGTTTATGGAAAAGGAATGGGAGCGTGCACAGGCAGAGGTCGTTACACCAAACTGCCGGATGAAGTGTTCCGGCTGCGGCGCAGCGAAGTTTGGAGGAGGTGTTTGTTTTGAAAATAAGAATTAAATACTCCAAGCTTGGAAATCTGAAATTTATCGGTCATCTGGATGTCATGCGTTATTTCCAGAAGGAGATCCGCCGGGCAAAGCTGGATATCAGTTATTCCAAAGGTTATTCCCCACACCAGATCATTTCATTTGCAGCACCGCTTGCACTTGGGATTACATCGGATGGTGAATATTTTGATGCAGAATTTAATTCTGTGACAACTTCGGCTGAGATGATCGAAGCTTTAAATGCGGTATCCGTTGATGAGATACATGTTACGAAATGTGTGCAGATCCCGGAGAATGCAAAGAATGCTATGTCGATCGTTGCTGCATCGGATTATGAGATCACATTCCGGGAGCAGAATGATCTCAGTGAAAAACTGCTTGCTTCCGTTGAAGAGTTGAATAAACAGGACGAGATCATTGTATTAAAGAAAACAAAAAAGAGTGAAAAAGAAGAAAATATCCGTCCGGGTATTTTAAAGCTGGAACGGAGAGGTGACAGTATCTACACTGTCTCTTATACACATCTCCGAGCCCACGAGACCGTACTAGATCTCGTA
>ENA-OYXY01000910-OYXY01000910.1-human-gut-metagenome-genome-assembly--contig:-NODE-910-length-12832-cov-20.379980_pt1 | contig 12832 bp, 10 predicted proteins | sample MGYA00244058_ERZ653438 | MGnify/ENA primary metagenome ERZ653438 (study PRJEB26926, sample SAMN06165026) | human gut metagenome | biome: ENVO:00009003; feature: ENVO:2100002; material: ENVO:00002003... | reverse complement strand
CGCGAGCTGGGTTCAGAACGTCGTGAGACAGTTCGGTCCCTATCTGTCGTGGGCGTAGGATATTTGAAGAGCGCTGTCCCTAGTACGAGAGGACCGGGATGGACGCACCGCTGGCGCATCGGTTGTCATGCCAATGGCACGGCCGAGCAACTATGTGCGGTTTGGATAAACGCTGAAAGCATCTAAGCGTGAAGCCATCTCTAAGATAAGATATCCCATAGCATAAGCTAGTAAGACCCCTCAAAGACTATGAGGTTGATAGGCTGCGTGTGTAAGTACGGCGACGTATTTAGCTTGGCAGTACTAATAGGTCGAGGGCTTGACCTTTTGTGACAGCTACGTCACCTTTGGTCGAATCTTTTGTTTCTTCCTCTTCTCCTTTCTCTCTTTCCTTTGTTCAGTTTTTAGGGTGTAATTCAAAAAGGATCTGCATTTGCAGGTCCTTTTTTCTTGTATATTTTTTTATTTTGTGTTATCTTAATTATTATATATTATTAAATTTTGGGAGTGTTTTTATGCCGTTTATAAATGTCAAGATTTCCGAGAATTTATCCGATACCCAAGTCGATAATATTAAATCAAGGCTCGGCGAAGCCATTTCTCTTATCCCGGGAAAAAGCGAAGCTTGGCTTATGGTGAATATTCAGGATAATTGCAAGCTGTATTTTAAAGGGACAAACGACAAACCAACTGCATTTACTGCCGTCAGTATTTTCGGTTCTGCCGCAAAGTCCGATTGTGAAAATCTTACGGCGGCTGTTTGCGACATTTTGAGTGAAGAAGCAGGTGTACCGTCCGACAGATCTTACGTTAAATTTGAATTCTCCGATAAATGGGGATATGACGGGTATATGTTCTGATTTTTGTTAGATATGAAAAATATTAAGTGGTTGTTTTTTGATCTCGGTCATACTTTGGTCAATGAGGATGTGTCGCAGCGTAAACGCATAGAGAACGCTGTTTCGTATTTAAATTCTGTAAGTGTAAGTGTTACATACGAGCAATTTTATCATGAAGTGCAAAATGCTTCGCGAAATTTTAAGTCTCCTTTTATTACTGCATTTTCAAAATTTTCTCATGATGATGTTTTCATACCGTATCCTGCGGAATTTGAAGTGCTCTATGACGACACAGTACCTGTGCTGTCGGCACTCAAAAACAAATATGATTTGGCGGTTATAGCAAATCAGTTCGCGGGGACGGATAAAAGATTAAAGAATTTCGGTATATATGACGATTTCAAATTTGTCCTCGCCTCAAGCGATGTAGGCGTTTCAAAACCAAATCCGGTTATATTTGAATCGGCACTCGAAAAAGCCGGTTGCTCCGCCTGCGAGGCCTTTATGATAGGCGACAGAATTGATAATGATATTGCGCCTGCTAAATCTCTCGGTATGAATACTGTTTGGATAAGGCAAGGGTACGGTGGTTTGCAAAGCCCCGAGAAATATGGTTGTATTCCGGATTTTATTGTGAATTCCCTTAATGAATTACTTGATATATTATAAATGGAGTGATCTTTTATGCTGTCTGAGATTTTTAAGCTTTTTTGGAAAACTGTCGAAAGGAAGGATGCGAGAAGGATCAATTCTCAAACCCCGCCTACCGAAATCGAACAATTCTGCGATATTCAATACATAGACGACGGGTTATGGCAGCACAGACTTGATGTTTACTCTAAATCCGGTAAGCTCTCACATCGTCCTGTCATAATTGACATTCACGGCGGTGGGTGGATGTACGGGACGAAAGAAATAAATAAAAATTATTGTCTTGTCCTTGCACAAAACGATTATGTTGTTGTCAATATTAATTACAGATTAGCTCCGGATTTTTCAGTGGCCGACCAACTCAGAGATTGCTTTTTCGCCTTTAAATGGGTAAGCACAAACATAGAGAAATACGGCGGTGATTTAAACAATGTCTTTGTTACCGGTGATTCGGCCGGTGGATTTTTGGCGGCATATTCCGCATTGCTGAATTCGTCGGATAAGCTTAGAAAAGTATTCGGAGTCACCGAAAGCGGCCTTGAGTTCAGAGCGTGTGGCTTAACTTCGCCTGTTTGTTTTATGAATACGCACACTTTTCAGGATGTGTATTACAGCCGTGTTAAGGGAAAGGAGTTTTCGGAGAGTACGCTGCGCGGATTTGAGAATTTTGATGCCGTTTTAAATAAGGGTTCAATGCCGCCGACGTTCCTTGTGACGAGTTCGGGCGATGCTGTCGGTAGATTGCCCACAATTAAGATGTATAATTTATTGTGCGGAGAGGGTGTTAAGTGTAAGCTTGAAAACCGCGATAAATATAACGGAAAAAATTTGCCTCACGTCTTTTCGGTTATAGACCCGTTTTCCGTCCCGGGTAAGGAAACAATTTCCGATATGCTTGGATTTTTTTCTGATTATGCAAAATCGCGGTGTAAATAGTGCTTGAAAATGCAGCTTCAATACAAGCGAGTGCGGCTGACGATTTATTTTACAGCATCAACGGTATTTTGGCTCTGATGAGAGCCTATTTGCCGATGGTGCTTATTTTATTTCACAGCCTTATTTTAAATAATTTGGTTTACAATAATTATTGTATATGATATAATTTTGGTAAACATTTGTTTGGTAAATACGAGGTGCGTATGAATCGTTTTGTGTTACATTCAAAATATAAACCGACAGGAGATCAGCCGGAAGCGATTGAAAAATTAACCGAGGGGATAAATGCCGGTTACAAGGAGCAAACATTACTCGGCGTTACGGGTTCCGGCAAAACCTTTACAATGGCAAATATCATTGCAAACATAAACCGTCCTACGCTTGTACTCGCTCACAATAAAACCTTAGCCGCACAGCTTTGTTCTGAATTTCGCGAGTTTTTCCCGGAAAATGCGGTAGAGTATTTCGTATCATATTATGACTATTATCAGCCCGAAGCGTATATACCGACTACCGATACCTATATCGAAAAAGATTCCGCTATTAACGATGAAATAGACAAGCTTCGTCATTCGGCAACATCGTCGCTTTCGGAGCGGAGAGATGTCATTATAGTCGCAAGCGTTTCATGCATATATTCGCTCGGTGACCCGATAGATTATCGAAATATGGTAATTTCGCTTAGGCAGGGTATGACGAAGTCCCGTGATGAGCTGCTTGCTAAGCTTGTTGACATACAGTATGAGCGCAACGATATTAACTTTATCCGTAATAAATTCCGTGTTCACGGCGATGTTGTGGATATTTTCCCGGTATATTCAAATGATACGGCAATAAGAGTCGAATTTTTCGGCGATGAGATTGACCGAATTTGTGAAATAAACGCTCTGACGGGGCAGGTTAAAAATACCGTGTCCCATGTTGCGATATATCCGGCTTCGCACTATGTTGTTGCACCCGAAAAGCTTGAGCGCGCCATTGATGAAATCTTAAAGGAAATGGAAGAGCGGGTAGAGGAGTTCACAAAACAGGGAAAGCTGTTGGAGGCACAGCGAATAAAGCAGCGCACTGAATACGATATGGAGATGCTCAAAGAAACGGGCTTTTGCAAAGGCATTGAAAATTACTCCCGTATTATGTCGGGCAGAGCACCGGGTTCGGCGCCGTTTACGCTCCTTGATTATTTCCCCAAGGACTTTGTGCTTTTTGTTGATGAATCGCACGTAACCTTGCCTCAGGTCAGAGCAATGTACGGCGGAGACCGTTCGCGCAAAGACGCGCTTATTGATTTCGGCTTCCGTCTCCCATCCGCATACGACAACCGACCGCTGACATTTGATGAATTTTATTCCCGTGTCGGTCAAAAGATTTTTGTAAGCGCCACACCGGGTGATTTTGAACGGGAAAAGAGTTCGCAGATAGTTGAGCAGGTTATAAGGCCGACAGGGCTTTTAGACCCCGAAATTATCGTCAAGCCTACCGACGGTCAAATAGAGGACTTGATTTCAGAAATAAATATCCGTATCGAGCGTAAGGAGCGTGTGCTTGTAACAACCTTGACCAAAAAAATGGCTGAGAGCCTGACTGAGTTTTTGGATACACACGGTATAAAGGTTCGCTATATGCATTACGATGTCGATACAATTGAGAGAATGGAGATAATTCGTGATCTTCGTCTCGGCGAATTTGACGTGCTCGTTGGAATAAACCTTTTACGTGAGGGACTTGATATTCCCGAGGTTTCGCTTGTGGCAATACTGGACGCCGACAAAGAGGGATTTTTACGTTCGGAAACGTCTCTTATACAAACCATAGGCCGTGCCGCGCGAAATGCCGACGGGCAGGTAATAATGTATGCCGATTCCGTAACTCCGTCTATGGAAAAAGCAATATCCGAAACGTATCGCAGGCGAGAGATACAAACGGCTTATAATAAGGAACATCATATAACGCCTAAAACGATTAAAAAAGACGTGCGCGATATTATTGAAATATCAACTCACGCTGACGATAAACCCAAAAAGCGTCTCAGCGCGCGTGAACGTGAGGCTCTTATAGTTAAATTGACGGCAGAGATGAAAGCGGCTGCAAAAATTCTTGAATTTGAACACGCCGCTATGCTGCGCGATAAGATACAAAAATTAAGAGAAGGTAAATAATGGCAAGTAATAAAATCATTATCAAAGGTGCAAAAGAGCACAACTTAAAAAATATTGACCTTGAAATACCGCGAGACAAGCTTGTGGTATTTACGGGTCTTTCGGGATCGGGCAAGTCATCGCTTGCGTTTGACACAATTTATGCCGAAGGTCAGCGCAGATACGTTGAATCACTTTCTTCATATGCGCGTATGTTTTTGGGACAGATGGAAAAACCGAATGTCGATTATATAGACGGTCTTTCTCCGGCTATATCCATAGACCAAAAAACCACTTCAAAAAACCCACGCTCAACAGTCGGCACGGTTACGGAGATTTATGATTACCTAAGGCTTTTATATGCACGTATAGGTATTCCGCATTGTCCGATTTGCGGTAGGGAAATATCAAAGCAGAGTGTAGACGTTATAGTCGATAAGGTTATGGCGCTTGATGGCGGCACAAAAATACAGATTTTGGCACCTGTGGTAAAAGGACGAAAGGGCGAACATCAAAAAGAGCTTGATTCCGCAAGAAAGTCGGGATTTGTACGTGTGCGTATAGACGGTAATTTGTATGACCTTTCCGAGGATATTAAGCTTGAAAAAAATATAAAGCATAACATTGAAATAGTAGTTGACAGGCTTGTTATAAACGATGATATACGTAGTCGTCTTGCCGAGGCGATAGAGATGTCATCAACTCTTACGGGCGGAAATGTCATTGTTGATGTCATCGGCGGAGATGAATTGCTGTTTTCACAGAATTTCGCGTGCCCCGAACATGGTGCTTGTATTGATGAGTTGTCGCCGCGTATGTTCTCGTTCAATAATCCTTTCGGTGCGTGTCCGACTTGTACCGGGCTCGGCATTTTTCTTAAGGTAGACCCTAATCTTATAATTCCGAATAAAAAGCTTTCCATAAGAGAAGGCGCTATAAGGGCAAGCGGATGGTCAAATGCCGACAGCGGCACAATAGCCGAAATGTACTATCTGGCACTCGGTAAGGAATACGGTTTTACTCTCGACACACCCATTTGCGACTTCTCCAATGAAGCGTATAATGCGCTTCTCTACGGAACCGGCGGCAAAAAACTGAAAATGCAGCGTAAAAACGTTTACGGCACAGGTACCTACAATACCGAGTTTGAGGGCATCGTAAACAATATGGAACGCCGCTATAAAGAGAGTACAAGCGATTGGGCGCGTTGGGAGATAGAGCAGGTTATGACAGCCTGCGATTGCCCCGATTGCAAGGGCGCGAGATTAAAAAAAGAGTCTCTTTCCGTTACGGTGGGCGGACTTAATATCTACGAGCTTACAAAGCTGTCGGTGACAAAGGAACTTGATTTTATAAACACTTTGGTTTTGACTGACCGTGAGCAGATGATTGCGTCGTTGATTTTGAAAGAAATTAAAAGCCGTCTGAGCTTTCTTCAAAATGTCGGTCTTGATTATCTTACGCTGTCTCGTTCTGCAGGTACGCTTTCCGGAGGAGAGAGTCAGCGCATAAGACTTGCTACTCAAATAGGCTCGTCTCTTATGGGAGTGTTGTATATTCTTGACGAGCCGAGCATAGGACTTCATCAGCGCGATAACGATAAGCTTATCGGAACGCTTAAGCGTATGCGTGACCTCGGTAATACGCTCATAGTTGTTGAACACGATGAAGACACCATGCGCGCGGCCGATTATATAGTCGATATCGGCCCCGGAGCGGGCGTTCATGGCGGCGAGGTGGTTTGCGCGGGCTCGCTTGATGATATTTTGAAATGTGACCGTTCGCTTACAGGCAAGTATTTAAGCGGTAAGCGAAAAATCGAGGTCCCCGAAAAGAGACGCAGCGGAAACGGCAATGTACTGAAGGTAATCGGAGCTGCCGAAAATAACCTGAAAAATATAAACGTCTCTTTTCCTCTCGGCGAATTTATTTGCGTAACCGGCGTATCGGGTTCGGGCAAATCTTCACTTATAAATGAAATACTTTATAAACAGCTTGCGAATGATTTAAACGGCGCAAAAAAGCCGGCAGGCAAGCATAAGTCGATTGAGGGACTTGAGTTTTTAGATAAGGTAATAAATATAGACCAATCGCCGATAGGCAGAACTCCGCGTTCGAATCCGGCTACCTATACGGGTGTTTTTACGGATATAAGAACACTGTTTGCGCAAACACAAGATGCTAAAATCCGCGGATTTACGTCGAGCAGATTTTCTTTCAATGTAAAAGGCGGCAGATGTGAGGCGTGTCAGGGCGACGGCATAGTGAAAATCGAAATGCATTTTTTGGCGGATGTGTACGTGCCGTGTGAAATATGCAAGGGCGCAAGATACAACCATGAAACTCTCGAGGTAAAGTACAAGGGTAAATCCATATATGATGTCCTCGAGATGACGGTTGAGGAGGGCCTTGAGTTCTTCCGTAATATGCCGAAAATTGCGCGTAAACTGCAAACCCTGTATGATGTCGGTTTGGGCTATATTAAGCTCGGTCAGCCTGCAACCACTCTTTCAGGCGGTGAAGCACAGCGCGTGAAGCTTGCTACCGAGCTTTCAAAAAGGCCGACCGGCAGAACTATATATATTCTCGACGAGCCTACCACCGGACTTCACACAGCCGATGTTCACAAGCTGATTGACGTTCTCCAGAAGCTTGTTGACGCAGGTAATACGGTTGTTGTAATCGAGCATAATCTCGATGTGATAAAGGTTGCCGACCATATTATAGATTTAGGACCGGAGGGCGGCGATAACGGCGGCAAAATTGTTGTTTGCGGAACGCCGGAAAAGGTTGCCGCCTGCAAAAAATCATACACGGGAATGTATCTCAAAAAAATGCTTAAATAAAAAAGAAGCACCTCAGGCTTAAGCCTGAGGTGCTTCTTGAAATATAATGAATAACTGCAATCTATTTAAGAAGATTATTTTTTAAGATTTGTAACAATCTCTTTTGTGTCTCTTGCTATAACAAGCTCCTCGTTTGTCGGAAGAACGAAAACGCGAACCTTTGAGTCGGGTGTGGAAATTTCTCCCTCTTTGCCCTTTACAAGAGTCTTGTTAAATTCTTTGTCGATTTTGATACCGAGGAAGGTGAGACCGTCACATACGGTAGCTCTCATATCGTCGGCATTTTCACCGATACCGCCTGTGAAAACTATTGCGTCAACACCATCCATGGCAGCGGTGTAAGAACCGATATATTTCTTTATTTCGTATATCTGCATATCTCTTGCGAGCTTGGCTCTCTTGTTGCCCTCGGCGGCAGCTACTTTAACGTCTCTGTCATCGGAAGAGAGACCCGATACACCGAGAATACCGGACTTTTTGTTGAGAAGGTTGCTCATTTCATCGGGAGTCTTACCCTCTTTTTTCATAATGTAAAGAACGGCAGACGGGTCTATGCTGCCTGTTCTTGTTCCCATTATTTCGCCGTCGAGTGGGGTAAGACCCATAGATGTATCTATGCATTTACCGTATTTAACAGCCGTAATCGAAGAACCGTTTCCGAGATGGCATGTAACGATTTTAAGCTTTTTGATATCTTCGCCCATAACATCTGCGCAGCGAGCACTTACAAAACGGTGCGAAGTGCCATGGAAGCCGTATTTTCTGAGTGCGTATTTTTCATAATATTCATAGGGGAGGCCGAACATATATGCTTCCGGCGGCATGGTGCTGTGGAATGCGTTATCAAACACAACTACCTGCGGAACATCTTTGCCGAACAGCTCGATACTTGCTTTAATACCTTGAATATGCGCTGCGTTGTGAAGCGGAGCAAGGTCGCAAAGACTCTCAATGCCCTTAATAACGTCGTCATCTACTAAAACGCTGTGGTTGAAAAGAGCACCGCCCTGTACTATTCTGTGGCCAACAGCAGCTATTTCCGAAATGTCGTTTATAACCTTGTATTCACCTTCGGTAAGAGCTTTCTTAACTTCGTTGAAAGCTTCGGTGTGATTTTTCATTACAACGGTCTTTTCAAACTTTTCCGATTTACCGTGAATCTTACCGCTGATGCAAGATCCCTCATTGCCTATTCTTTCGCAGATGCCTTTTGCAATAACACTCTCGTCGTCCATATCGATAAGCTGATATTTAAGCGATGAACTGCCTGCATTGATAACAAGAATTTTCAAAAATAATACCTCCCAAATAGCTAATAAAGTTATCGAAGATATTATATACTGTTTCGACAGATTTTTCAAGAAATAATATATGCCGAAGAGATTTGACTAAATTACGCCGATATTATAAAATATGTTTAATTTTAAGCGATTCAGGACTTGTTAGACACGTATTTTATGTTACGGAGATTGTTTATGAAGATTTACGGTATTGTGGCAGAGTATAATCCGTTCCATAACGGACATAAATTCCAGATAGACGAAATACGCAAAAAGGCTGGGGACTGCGCGATAGTTTCGGTGATGAGCGGTAATTACGTTCAGAGAGCCGAAACGGCTGTGATGTCAAAGTACGCGAGGGGAAAAGCCGCCCTACTCGGCGGAGTTGACCTTGTGCTTGAGCTTCCGATGCCGTATGCCATATCATCTGCTGAGCGTTTTGCCTATTCTTCCGTGCATATTTTAAATTCCCTCGGAGCGGTTACTGATATTTCATTCGGCAGTGAATGCGGCAGTATAAGCCTTTTACAAAAAGCGGAGGAGACTTTATACAATGATGATGTCAATTTAAAGCTGAAAGCCGAACTTAAAAACGGTGTAAGCTATCCGGCGGCGAGGTTTGCCGCGGTAAGAGACGTGTTCGGAGCGGAAACGGCTGCAGTCCTTTCGGAGCCTAACAACATTTTGGCGGTAGAGTATATAAAAGCGCTTAAAGCGTTATCTTCGGATATGAAACCTCATACCGTAAAGCGAACCGGTGCGTCGCATGATTCGGACGAATACGTCGGTAATATCGCCTCCGCTTCTAAAATCAGAGAGCTGATACGCAGCAACGCGAATACCGGCTTGTTTTTGCCGTCTGACTCTCAAGCTGTTTTAACTAACGAAATCGCAATCGGAGCGGCACCGTCCGATATGAACAGAATAGGAAACGCTGTAATAGCGTCCTTAAAGCTTAAAACTCCGTCTGATTTTAATAATATTTACGGCGTCGGCGAGGGAATAGAAAACCGTCTGCTTTCAGCAGCCGCATCCGCGCGAAACCTAACGGAGCTTTATGATTTTGCAAAAACAAAGCGCTTTACTCATTCGCGTATTCGGCGCGTCGTTCTAAATTCGTTTTTCGGTATAACAAACGATATCACCTTGTCAGACCCTCCGTATATTCGTGTGCTCGGATTTACACACAAGGGCAAAGACATATTGCGAATTGCGAGGAAAAACGCATCCTTACCGATTGTTATGACTGTCGGCGACGTCAAAAAGTTAGGAGGTCTTTCTGAAAGATTATATTCCCTTGAATGCAGAACTACGGACATTTTCAATATGACATTGCCTAAAATTAGGCAAAGCGGAACTGATATGACGGATAATTTAGTCAGGATTGAATAATTTTGCAGCAAATCCTGCATTTTCGCTTGATTTTTGTATAATAGACATTATAATAATAGTGTTGCTGCATTGAATGCGGCATTATTATGTAAGATAAGGAAGCGCTGTACAAGTGAAAGGTTCTTTTCTTTCAAAGCTTGATTCAAACGTTAGAAAGCTCTCTAAGGGGCATAAGAAGATCGCCTCGTATATTAAAGAAAACTATGATAAAGCCGCATTTATGACAGCTTCTGCCCTCGGCCGAAAAGTCGGGGTCAGCGAGAGTACCGTCGTGCGGTTTGCAACGGAGCTTGGATTTAAGGGCTATCCGGAGCTTCAAAAAGAGCTTCAGCAGATGATAAAGTCAAAGCTGACAGCAGTTCAAAGAATGGAGGTTTCGGAAAGCCTTATAGGTGACAACGATATTGTCAGAACCGTTCTTAACGGGGATATTGATTTGATTCGCGAAACCTACGAGAAGACATCAAGGGAGGATTTTGCAAAAGCCGTATCTACCATAAATAAGGCTCGCAAAATATATATTCTTGGCGTCCGTTCTTCTGCGGCACTTGCAAGTTTTCTCGGCTTTTATTTTAATCTTGTCTTTGATTCGGTTGAGCTTATAGATACATCAAGCGCGTCCGAAATGTTTGAACAGATGTTCAGAATAGATAAAGAGGACGTGTGCATAGCCATAAGCTTTCCGAGGTATTCAAAGCAGACTGTAAATGCAATAAGATTTGTATCGGACAGAGGAGCCAAAATAGTGGCGATAACCGATTCGGACACGTCACCCATAGCGTCATATGCCGATTGCCTGCTTGTAGCGCGCTCCGATATGGCATCCGTAGTTGATTCTCTTGTTGCACCGCTTAGTCTTATAAATGCGCTTATTGTTGCTGTAACGCTGAGCAAGCGTGAAGAGGTAATCAACAATTTCAATAAGCTCGAGAGTATTTGGGACGAATACCAGGTATACGAAAAAGCAGAGGATATTTCCGAAAATGAATAAAAAAGTTATAGTTGTAGGAGCCGGAGCCTCAGGACTTATGGCTGCCGGCACAGCGGCAAAAAACGGTAACGACGTAATTCTTTTTGAACGAAACGATAAGGTCGGCAGAAAAATAATGATAACCGGTAAAGGACGTTGTAACGTCACAAATGCCACCTTTGATGCTAAAAGTCTCATTGATAATGTTCCGCGGAACGGCAGATTTTTATACAGCGCTTTTTCTGAGTTTTCCGCAAGAGATACAATGGATTTCTTCGAAGAGCTTGGGGTGCCTCTTAAAGTTGAAAGAGGAAACAGAGTCTTCCCGGTTTCGGATAAAGCGGTTGATATAGTCGATGCGCTCAATAAGTTTGTAACCGTAAACGGAGTTAAGCGAAAAACCTCGCGCGTTAAATCCTTGATGATTTCCGACGGAGAGGTAAGAGGTGTAAAAACCGAAGACGGTCTTATACATTATGCCGACTCCGTTATAGTCGCAACAGGCGGCCTGTCATATCCGAAAACAGGTTCTACCGGAGATGGGTATTCTTTTGCAAAGCAAGCCGGTCACACGGTAACCGCCTGTCTGCCTTCACTTGTTGCCCTGGAATGCCGAGAGGGATTTTGCGGAGAGGCAATGGGCTTGTCGCTTCGTAACTGCGCCTTGAAGATTATTGACACCAAAACAGGAAAGCAGGTTTACTCTGATTTCGGAGAAATGCTTTTTACACATTTCGGCGTGTCCGGCCCAATGATTTTATCTGCAAGCGCACATATGCGAAATATGGAGCCCTGCCGCTATGAAATATATGTTGATATGAAACCGGCACTCGATGACGAAAAGCTCGATGCTCGCATTTTACGTGAGATGTCGGAAAACAGCAATAAGGCTATTTCAAATCTCGTGGGGCTTTTGTTACCGAGAGCCATAATTAATCCCGTTGTGCGCCTTTCCGGAATTAAAAACTCAACAAAGTGCAATCAACTCACAAAGGAAGAAAGAAAAAGGCTTGCTCACACAATTAAGAATTTGAAGATGACTGTTCTCAGATTCAGACCTATCAGCGAGGCTGTTATAACCTCGGGCGGAGTAGATGTTAATGAGCTTTCTCCCAAAACTATGGAGAGTAAGCTGTGCCGAAATTTGTATTTTGCCGGTGAGGTTATTGATGTTGATGCATATACAGGGGGATTCAACCTCCAAATCGCCTTTTCCACCGGATTTGCCGCAGGCAACGCGCAATAATGTATACAGGAGATAAAAATATGATAAATGTCGCTATTGACGGTCCTGCAGGTGCCGGGAAAAGCACTATTTCAAGAGCTGCTGCCAACAAGCTGGGCTTTATATATGTAGATACCGGAGCGTTGTATCGCTCTGTAGGTGTTTATGCGTTGAGGAACGGAATAAACACAAAATCAGGCGAACAGCTTAAAAAGGCATTACCCGATATAAAGGTTGAGCTCGTCTTTAAAGACGGCGTCCAGCACGTTTATTTAAACGGCGAGGATGTTTCAGAAGAAATACGTACACCAAAAGCTTCTATGGCGGCTTCCGACGTTTCTGCCGTGCCGGAGGTCAGAAGCTTTCTTTTTGATTTGCAAAGAGATATAGCGGTAAAGAATAATTGTATTATGGACGGCAGGGATATAGGAACAGTCGTATTGCCTAATGCAGATGTTAAAATATTCTTAACCGCTTCGCCGGAGTCACGTGCCATGAGACGTTATAATGAGCTTAAGGAAAAAGGTGCTTCGGTTGGTTATGATGAGGTTTTAG
>ENA-OYXY01000884-OYXY01000884.1-human-gut-metagenome-genome-assembly--contig:-NODE-884-length-13038-cov-5.597011_pt1 | contig 13038 bp, 10 predicted proteins | sample MGYA00244058_ERZ653438 | MGnify/ENA primary metagenome ERZ653438 (study PRJEB26926, sample SAMN06165026) | human gut metagenome | biome: ENVO:00009003; feature: ENVO:2100002; material: ENVO:00002003... | reverse complement strand
AAGGCTATTCGTCGGCAGCGTCAGATGTGTATAAGAGACAGCACAAAGAGACAGGATAAAATCAGACTTTAAGGAAAGTGGGTCATCATCATCTGCGTAATCCAGATTGATGTCCATCGGATTGATATAATCATGGCTGGTCGGTGAAATGCGGATAACCTGTCCATGAAATGCCCGGAACAACGGATAATACTCTCCTTCCGGATCACACACGATAATGTCATCTTTTGTCACGATAAATGCGTTGGTGATCTCACGCTTTGCCGCAAATGACTTACCGGCACCCGGTGTACCCAAAATCAAACCATTCGGGTTTTTCAGTTTCTTTCTGTCTGCCATGATCAGGTTATTGGAAAGGGCATTTAAACCATAGTAAATGGATTCCCCGCCCATAAACAATTCCTGTGTGGTAAACGGAACAAAGATTGCCGTAGATGTTGTGGTAAGTGCCCTTTTGATCGGCACAAGATTCATGGCAAGTGGCAGGCAGCTCATAAGTCCCTGCTCCTGCTGATAATCCAGACGTTTCAATGCACAGTTATATTTCTGTGCAATACCGGCAGTCTGAAATACGACATTTTCAAGCTCCTGCTTTGTCTCTGCCGTATTTAAAAACAGTGCCGTTACAAGGAACATCCTCTCATTCCTGGACTGTAAATCTTCCAGAAGTCTCTTTGCTTCCCCACCGTATGTATTTAAGTCTGATGGGATAATGTCCATGTCATATCCGGAACGTACCGCTTTTTTCTGCTCCTCAATTTTCATCCTGTTAATATCTGTTACCTTACTCTTTACCAGCTTGATTGCTTTCATTTGGTCGATAGACTGGATATGGAGATTGACCATCAGGTTACAATCCATTTCCAGAAATTCCGCAAGCATCTTGTCAGTAAGCTCTGGTGCAAGAATCTGCAAATAAGAAACTGCTCCCATCGTGCCGCCCATCTCAAAATCTTTTCCACTCTTAAATACAAAACTGGTCGGTGCGACATAATCCTTGGTACTAAGCCCTGTCCGAAGTACATCGTCATAAGAGAAATGAAACGGAACTTTACTGTCCTGGTTAAAGGTTTCATACATGATCTGTAACCGTTCCTCTCCATTCAGCGGATAGGCAGATACCCCAAGAATCTTAAAGTTATTCAGAATATCCGACTCGATACGTTCCAGTTTCGGTCGTGCTTCCCGGATATTCTCTGCTTCGATACCAAAAGGTGATATATTTGGTACGCATCAATCCATTATTCCCTTTTGCCAGCTGATTGTTAAGCATTTGGGCAAACTCCATACGCAGTTCATCAAACTCGTCCTGCTGTGGATTGATATGGATAACCTTTTCATACTCCGCCATATTGCTGTGCTGATTGATAAAGGAAAGCTGAAAATGAATCGTGCTGTCAAAATAATTTAAGAAGTCACACCAGTTTTCAAAGATCGCATTTTTATCCTCATTCTGAGCTAACTGGTAGTTGATGTCATAAAAACGGATGGTCTTGGAATAAAATTTATCCTGCACCCTGCAGATACCATCTCTCCCCATCTCATGATAAGGAATGGACTGCTGTGCTGTAATCCGTTTATCTTTGGCAGTATTTGCTACTTTCTTTTCAGTGGTTCCACCTTTTCCTCCTGAAACCTTCTTCCCTTCCGGCTGCTGTCTTGGCGGTGCTGTAGCTGAACTGCTCTTTTTCTTCTTTGCACTTTTCTTTGCTTCACGCATTGCCTGTTTCTCTGCTTTTGCCGCAAGCTTCGCTTCTTTCTTCGCATTTTTCTTATCCGCTTTTTCATGCTCTTTATGAAGTTTCGCTTCATATTTCTGTGCCCTTTTCAAAGCCTTCTTTTCCCGGCGGGTCAGCTTCCTGTTTGGTCGGCGTACCCCTCTCTGTCTTTCCAATGCTTCATAACCCGTTACCATTGGCTCACTGTGCAGTCTGCCGCTTACCGGCTTACTGCTGACCGCCGGATCTGGAATATCTTCACCACCATCCTCTTCATCCAGCCAATAATCATTTGGATAACGTTCTTCTTCCAATCTCTGCGGTGGCTGTCTATCGTTTTTTCTTTTTAACACTCTTCTGTCCTCCCTTCTTTTTTCTGACCATGATAAATTTCTTCTCATACAGATTTTCCATCTGATACTTCCGTACCGGAGGACGGATAAATTTCACGGTGATCATATTTTTCAAAACCTTTTCTAACGGAAGTCCATCCTTTTCATACATGGCAAATAAAAATGCCGGAAGCATCAAAAGGCACATCCCGGTCGCTGCATTACTGGAACCGATGATCCCTCTGGTAAGGAAATAAAATGGTACTCCCACTGCCGCCGCAATCCCAAAACAGATCAGCTGCCGTTTGGTTAGGTTGAAGATGATCTTATTTTTGACCTTGGTTAAGTCTTTAGGCACTGATACAAATGCCATTGCCAATTCCCCCTTTCTTAGTGAGCGTTGAAGATACTACGGGCAAAGTTTCCTGTTTTCATCAAACTAAAACAAAGGATCACCGTGTATGCCATCACGCCGAACAATGCAGAATGTATGTTATCGGACATCTGGATATTCGCTACTAAGACTGCGTAAATTCCCACGCAGACCATCATAAAGAATCCCTGAAATGCCAGTGCAAACAATCCACGAAGATAGTTGTTCCCAATCTGCCCCCATTCCCGGTTAGACATAGTTGCAAATGGAATAGCTCCAACGGACGAATAGAGATAGATTTCAATCATACGCCCATACAAAATCACTGTAATAAAGACTGAGATAACCTTCATACACAGGCTCACAAGCATCGTTTCCAGTGCCAGTATGACAAGTTCACCGATTTCCATAGATTCCATTGCCGTTTCCATCGTGGTAATCATCGTATCTATATTGATCGCTGTATCGGAACTGATGACACCAGCGGCCCGACTCACTACTGACTGCCCGACATCAAATACCGCCATGGTAATCGTGAAAGTATGGCTGACGATCCAGACTGCCACCCACATCTTGAAAAAATATTTAAAGAACATCCATGTATCAATGTCATGCATATTGTTCTTCTCTGTTAACATGGAAATCAGCTCATAACAAAGCACAAAGGTAATAATCATACCGGCAATCGGTACAATGACCGAATCGGAAAGATTTTGTATCATGCTGAAAATGTTCCCATTCCAGCCCTGCGGTGTCTGCCCAACCTGAGTAGCAATCTGACCGGTCTTTTCATTGACATCGGTATACATTGTTGTCAGGTTGGAACTTACCATGCCTGTCAGAAGATTCCTCATCCATTCTTCAATCGCTTCAAATATCCGATCCATGAGTCATCTCCCTCCTAAGTTTCTCAGCTAAACAAACCGGAAAGTAACGGTACAAGCTGGGTGCCGATCAAAACAACACCGCCTCCCGCCATCAGCTGCTTAATCCCCTGGGATTTCGCACCCGGATTATCGTTTCCGTAACCTTCCAGCAGGTTGATAACACCCCATACTGCAAGACCAGCTCCGATCGCTACTACAAGAGTCTGTAAAATATTAATTGCCTGATTAAAAAACGCCATAGTCGTTGTCTCCTTTCAAATCATTGCTTTTTATCAGTTTCTATCTATGTTTTAAGAAGTCTCTTCCGGCTCTGCCCTTATGGGCGGCCTTTCATGATCTCTCAAATCCATCACCTCCCTATAAGGGCAAAGAAAAAGAGCTATGTGTCCAAATCTTTCACATGCCCTGCTTCCTTGTTTTCTGTATTTAATTCTTCTGCCAGACTTTCCTCTGAAAAGGCATACAGGTCAAACTCCTGTGTCCTTGTCAGCTTCACTTCCATCCGATGCCGCATATACGCCTCCACATCAAATTCATTTTTCTTATCATAGTCCGACAATTCCTTGTATCGTTTATGCTTGGTAATATCAAACTTGTCACTGAAAAACGGTCTGACACCTCGAAGCTGCAGGATACATTTACTGCCATCCATAACCGCAAGCTCGTCCCGGCTCATCAATTCCTTTCCTGTTTTCTGATAATTCATCCCATAAGAACGGCTCTGTCCACGGGTATCAGAAGTGTTGTATAAATCAATCGTTTCCTTTCCCAGTGTCTCGGAAATCTCCTTTAATGTGGAACTTTCCTTTCCGCCAAGGAACAACATCGTATCGCAGTTACCTAAAATGGTTTCAGCAGCATCTTTATAGATGGTCTTGAGCTGTGACTGCGACTGGAGGATAATGGATGCTGAAATCTCACGGCTACGAATAGTTGCGATCAGCTTGTCAAATTTCGGGATTTGTCCGATATTTGCAAATTCATCAGCTAATATTCTGACATGATATGGTAATCGTCCATGGTGTACATCGTCTGCCCTGTCACATAACAGGTTAAATAACTGGCTGTACATCATTGCCACAACAAAGTTAAACGTATCATCGGTATCTGAAATAATGATAAACAATGCTGTCCTCTGATCTCCTACCATATCCAGTTCCATTTCATCATAGCTCATGATCTCACGAAGCTCCGCAATATCAAATGGAGCAAGTCTGGCTCCGCAGCTAATAAGAATCGACTTTGCCGTTTTGCCGGCGGCTAATTTATATTTTTTATACTGGCGTACCGCAAAGTGTTCCGGTTCTTCTTTCTCCAGTTCCTCAAACAGCATATCTACTGCATTTTTAAATGTCTCATCATCTTCTCTTGTTTCCGATGCATTGATAAATTCAAGCAGCGTCGCAAAGTTCTGTTCCTCCTCCGGTGCTTCATACCAGATATAGCCAATCAATGCACAGTACAGAAGCCTTTCTGCCTTCGTCCAGAAATCCTCACTGGACTTCTCCCCTTCCCCTTTGGTGTTTACCATGATAGTATTCACCAGTTTCAGAATATCTTTTTCTGAATGGATATAGTGGAACGGGTTATAATGCATACTCTTGGAAAAATTGATCGTATTCAATACTTTCACTTTATATCCATGCCGTACCAGCATCTTTCCGCACTCAATGATGATCGTTCCCTTGGGGTCCGTGACCACATAACTGATATATTTTCCCATCTGCATCAGATTTGGTTTTACATAAAACCGGGTCTTTCCGGAACCAGATCCGCCAATTACAATCACGTTCTTGTTCCTTGCAAATTTCGGATTCTTGGGTCTGCCGTTCATAGTCAGCCGTTCGGTCATGGTAAGGAGAATATTGTTCTCAAATATTGGGTCGATAAAGGGTGCAATGTCTTTTGCTGTCCCCCATCTAGCCGAACCATACTCCACTCCCTGCCGGAACTTTTTGGCATTTTTCATCTTCATCATAACCAGAAGTTTTACAGCCAAGGCTCCGGTAAAACCTGCCAGAAGTGGCATCTTTTCTATACTTGGCAGAACAGAAGTAAATGCCATTTGAAAATTCAAAAGCAACACCATCAGCCGTTCCACCGATGAATCTCCCTGACAATATTGATACAACCATGCTTCTTTGTCTACCAGATAAAAGATTATGACATAAGGAGTATTCAATGCCAGTATCCGCAGGGAATTTCTTTTCAGATACTCCCCTAAATCTAAGATTTTTTCTCTCAGCCAGTCAGCTCCCCATTGAAAGCTTTGTATAAGCAGTGGTGGGATTCTCTCCAGATACCCCTTGCATACTTTACGCATCTTCTGAAATCGGTTCATAGTGTCGGCTCCTTTTCTTTCTGCTTCGTTTTCTCCCGTTCTCGGTTCTTATCCTTCGCCTGTGTGATCGCATCCTTCAGTTTTGCCCTTACAGACGGTTTCTTTGTCTTATTGAGAGATTTACCAGTGTATTCCTTAAATGCTGCGGTCATGACATCTGCATCCCTTGCTTTGAAGAAAACAAAATATCTCGGCGGCTTTGCTGTCGTATCTTTTTTCAGACTGAAATCAATACTGTACTTTTTCGCCACCCGTTCAAAAGATTTGATATTCCCATCAGTAATTTCAATATTGGAAAGCTGTACATTCTGCCGCATCAGCTTCTCCATGGTTTGTTTTCCACGATAAGATTTATCCTTCGCCTTGTCATCCTGCTGTTTTTGTACTTTGCTCTGCTGCTTCTGTTTTGCTTTCTCCTGTTCCATCTGGGCAAGAGCTTTTCTCATGGCAGCTTTAAGCAACTGGGCAGTTATCTTTCCACCCCGGATACACAGGGATACCGTTTTTTCATTTACTTCATCTTGCACCGTTGTCCTCCTCTTTCTTAATCTGTTCTTTCTTTACCAGCTCTTTCAGATAAGCCTGTACTTTCTCATAACAGTCATATCCCTGGCTGATCAGGTTCTCACTGTATTCATACAGTTCCTCCACCGTTTTACCAATTTTGTTTCTTGGAACTTCACCAACTTTTTTAATGACGTATCCATGGGCACCTGTTGCATCCATGCACCACAGGTAGATTGTTGCTTTTTTATTCTGCTTGGCTGTATGTACTCCACTGACTTCTACTTCAAAACGGTTCCCAAAGTCCCTGTAAATACAAAGTTCCAGGTCAATCTCCATAAGTTTATAATTTTCGCCCAGACCATCACATAATGCCTGAAGCACTTTATCCTTTTCTTTCATTTTCGTCTGCTCCTTTATGTTAAGTTTATCTTCATTACATAGTTTCCAACGTTTTTTTACTTCCCTTCTCCTTTCTAACACCTTTTGCAAGTTCATCATAATTCTTTTCTGATTCTGCCCCTACTTTAATACAGCAGTACATGACAAATCCATGTACCAGAAATACAATGATGGCTGCAACGATTAATAATGTTTTCATCTTATTGATTCCTCCTGTTCCTACTTTTCTACGAATCTGCCACTGGCAGTTTTCTACAGATTATCCATTGTCCCAAAAAGGGCATTTATGAACTGTTTTGCCCATAAATGCCCTATCCTGTTTCAAACCTTACAGTTACTTATTTTTTTCTTTTTTTACGTAAATATACCGCAGATGTTCCAAATCCGATCATTCCTAATCCTGCAAGCAGAATCCAGAACATCACAGGTGTGTCATCACCTGTTTTTGGTGCATCAGTAGATATTGTACCGGATGGAGTATCCGTTGTTTCCGGTGTCTCAGAAGGAGTTTCTGTTGGTGTCTCCGTTGGCGTTTCCGTCGGCTTGGCTTCATCCTTCATCACAACTTTCTGAATTTCTCCGGTATCTTTTACAGTGAACTTCACATCCTCTGCCACCAGATAACCGTCCGGTGCTGTTTCTTCACGAAGCGTATACGCTCCGATTGGAAGCATCTCGATATAGTGTGCTTTCTCTTCAGAAGTCCAACTTTCTACGACCTTTCCGTCTTTGTCAAGAATGGTCAGCTTCGCTCCCGGAAGTTCCTTACCAGAAATATCCGTTTTGGAAATCTGCACTTTCGTCACATCATCCTTCATCTCGATTTTCTGTGCTTTAGAAGAATCTTCTACTGTAAAAGTAATACTCTCCGCAGTTACATAGCCATCTGCCGGTTTTGTCTCCGTCAGAGTGTACTTCTTTCCTGCAACAAGTTCTTTAATGATATGAGCCTCTTTCCCGGAAGTCCATGAATCTACTACCTTGCCATCTTCATCCGTCACTTCCAGTTTCGCCCCTTCCAGTTCCTTTCCATCAGTCAAAGAAGTTTTTGTAATCTCCACAACTGTTGGTTCATCTTCAAAGGTAAACTCATAAGACAGTGTTTCCTTATCTGCACCATCATATTCAAAAGTAAACTCCTGTACCTGATCCGTTGTTGCGAATCCCGGTGCCGGGGATGTTTCTTTGACATAGTAAGTGTAACCAATCGGAAGATCTGCCGTAAATGTCAGTTTTCCCTCTTTGTCCGTAGCCTGCTCCTCAATAACGGTATCTGCTTTCAGAATGACATCACCATTTGCATTTACAATGTCCTCTTTATTGCAAAGAGCGAATACTGCACCTTCCAGTACCCTGTCAGAATCCTTTTCTTTTTTCAGCACCTTTACTTCCGCTTTCTGACGGTTATTCTGCCAGTCGGAAGAATAAGTTACCTCGGCAGTATCCTGATCCCGGTATGTCAGGTCAATCTCACGAGCTGTACCATCCAGTACATAGCCGTTTGCCGTTTCCTTTTCTTTGACATAATATTTGCCAAGCGGAAGATCTGTCAGTTTTGCCACTCCTGTTTCATCTGTCGTGATCGTTGCTATCAGATCATCTTTCTTGTAATAATCTTCACTCTCACCATCCGCAGCTTTAATATCTTCCAGTGCATAAACCTCAAAAGTAACTTCTTTCAGGGAACCGGAAATATATTCAAATAAATGGCTGAACCATCCACCTACGGAATCAAGTGCAGATACTTTTTCCAGAAATTCACCCTTCTTATTGATAATCAGAGTTCCAGTCGGCACATCATCTTTCATTTCCACTTTCTGGATTTCAGCAGTATCCTCTACAGTAAAGGTAATCTCCTCCGCTTTCAGATAACCATAAGGAGCCATTTCTTCACGAAGAGTATATGTTTCACCCACAGTCAGCCGCTCAATCAGATGTTCCTCACCCTTTACAGATTTCCATGTATCTACTACATTTTTATCCTTATCGAGAACTGTCAGTGTTGCTCCGGAAAGTTCAACTCCTGTTGTAATGTCAGATTTTTTCACTGTGATTTTGGTCGGCTGATTTTTAAATTCAGATGCAAGTTTTATTACTTTCACATCCTGTCCCTGATAAGCTGCAGTGACATCCAGTGTTTCATCCGAAGATACATAACCTGCCGGTGCTGCAAGTTCTCTGATATAATATTTGCCAAATGGCAGGTCTAGGTCAAAGACTGCCTTGCCATCTTCATCAGTTACTGCTTTTCCAAGAAGTGTATCTGCTTTCACAAGCACATTTTCATTTGCCAGAATATCCTCTTTCGCATACAGACCAAACTCTGCACCAGCAACAACCGCATCCGTTTCTGCATCTTTTTTCACAACAGATACTTCAACCTTCTGACGGTCATTGTCAAAGACTGCTGTCTGCTCGATCACTGCTGTATCCTGTTCTTTATAAGAGAAAGTAACTGTCTGTGCTTCCTCATTTAACACAAAACCATCTGGTGCTGTCTTTTCGACAACTTTATAAGTTCCAAGAGGAAGATCCCCAATCTGTGCCTTTCCATCTTTATCAGTTGTAACCGTTCCTACCAGTGTTCCGGCAGCATACTCTAAGATACGGTTTCCATTGTCATCTTTCTGGAAATCCGCAGTATAAATATCTTCTGCCGCATAAACCTCAAAGACTGCACCTTCCAGATTCTCACTCTGGTAAGTAAAATCGTCTTTAAAGCCATCAAGAACTTCACCTTTTTTCACAATATTAAGTTCACCCTTTACCGGATGGTTCTCATAGGAAACCTCGATGATCACATCCCCGGAAGTACCGTCCATCTGATATGCTGTATTGGAATCTACATCAACCTCATAGTAATTCTCATTGAGCGTATATCCATAAGGTGCATTTACTTCCTCAATGCGGTAATGCCCGATTTTCAGATTTTGTGGAAGGATCAAATATCCATCCTCATCTGTAAAATAAGACTTATGCTTCACAGTAGTCGGATAAGTCGTTACCTGCTCCACATATTTTCCAGTGTCCATGTTATAGATTTTGAACTCTGTATTTTTCTGGAGTACCGCTTTCTTTGTTTCATCATCCTTTTTGATAATTTTCAGTTTGGCTTCAAATTCATCATCTAAAAGCACACGCCATGTCTGCGGTGTGTTCGGATTATTTTCTGTAATACTGACTATAAAATCATCTACCGGAGTATAATTATGCGGTGTTGTTGTTTCACGCACTACATATGTTCCATATGGGATTGCAATACTGCAGGCATATCCTTTTTCATCTGTAAAGATTTCCGTTGCACCATTGTCTCCGATCACTACCGGTTTTGCAGAATCAAAATCATAACTGCCATCCTCTTTCACCTTCAGAGAAGATACCAGATAAGCACTAAATCCTGCCCCTTTCAGTAAATCCGCATCGGTCTTTCCATTATTGGCTGCTTTGATGATCTGAAATGGCTGTTTCATTACCTGTTCCAGCGAAGTACACTCACGCTTCACCTCAGCGGTCATATCTCCCTCATAATCACAGGAAAGGTCATACTCATTTTCATCTGCCAGATAACCGGTTGGTGGTGTAATCTCTTTCACATAATAACTTCCAAGATACAGCCCGCTGACGGAAGCCTGTCCATTTTCATCCGTAGTAAGTGTTGCCACCTGATCTCCTGCTTTATACATCACACCGGTTGCACCATCCGGATAGACAATGTTCTCTCTGGCATACAGTCCATAAACTGCTTTTTCCAGAGTCGCATCTCCCTGCGGAACTGCTTTCTTTGTTTCTGCATCCAGCTTCTGTAAAGAGATCTTTGCTGTCACACGTTCATTTTTAAAAGTATGATTAAATGTCACCTTTGCTTCCTTATCGTTTGTATATGAAAAAGCAAACTGGTAAACATCTTCTGTATTTCTCACATATCCTGTTGGAGCCTGTTCTTCCTTAACTTCATAGGAAAATCCAAGCGGAAGATCTGCACTGAATTTTGCCTTTCCATCTGTTCCAGTGGTTGCCTTCTCAATCAGTGTGCCTTTCTTTGCAACTACAGTACCATCCACATTTGTAATGTCACTGGCAGCATAAATTCCAAAAACACCTCCGTTCAGAGGATTTTCTGTATCCTTATCCTGCTTTGTCACAATAACTTCTGCTTTCTGTCTGTCATTCGTAAAAGTTGTTTCAGAAAATACCACTTCTACATTCTGTCCTGCATAAGCAAGTTTTACTGTCTTTTCTTCCCCTGCATTATAAAAACCGGACGGAGCCTGTACTTCCTTTACAACATATGTACCAAAATGCAGATTTTTAAGAATTACAGCACCATTGGAATCTGTTGTCAGATTCTCCTTTACCAGATCACCTTTACTGTAAACTTTTGTACCATAAGCAGTTGTAATATCCGCTCCGGCATAAACATTATAAACAGCACCTTTCTGTCGGCGTTTTTCATATCAGAATGTTGTTCCGTTTTCTGTCACCTCTGCACCTGCGAGAACTTCACCCTCTTTATATACAGTAAGCTGTCCAAGCTGTTCTTCATCCGGAACAGTTACCGTAGTCGTCTTGCTGACTTCCAGCTTCACATTGTAGGCTGTAGCATTAATACGATAACCGCTTGGTGCAGTAATCTCTTTCAGATAAACGGTATCCTGTGTCTTAACGATCTGTGCAGATGCTTCTCCATTCGCATCCGTTGCAGGCAGTTTTGTAATCAAGTTCTTACAGTCTGCATCACTGTATAAGCCAAATACAGCTCCGGACAGTTTTGCATTTGCTTTGGAATCCTTTTTAATGACTTTCACACTGGCATACTGTACCCATGTCACTTTAAAATCCACATACTTTTCATCATCGACACCCTCACCAAACACCAATGCCAGATCCTGTGAACCAGAACCGGTACTGATCTTATAAGCAGAATAATCTTTTGTGATACTTCCCTTCATTGTAGCGGACCAGCTTCCTGCTACATCACTTACCTGAGTAAGCGGTGCAGACAGATAGAACTTTGTTCCGCCACTGATCACTACGGATTCTCCTGCCTTGCTTGTCTTTCCTGTTGTCACATTATGAAGCTTTACTCCACTTGGAAGTTTCATTGTGATACTTTGCAGTTCATCTGCCTTAAAAGTAATCTCCTTTGTTCTCTGGCTGCTGCCATCCACATAGGCAGTTACATTCGCATCTGAAAAGCTCATCTCAACATCTGGAATATTTGGCTGCGAAATACAGTAATTGTACAGTTTCATAGCAAGTGTTTTTGCTTTGCTGCTTGCACCGGAAAACGCAGAATCTCCGCTGTTAGCATAAGATGCTGCCAGATGCACCAGGATAAATCTTGCTCCTGTACTCAGATTTCCATAGCCATTCTCTTCTGTAAAAAATCCATCATCACCGGATGCCTTTGTTCCGTAATAGCAGACTTTCGCAAGTTTCTTACCATCACTCAGCTTGGTAATATCATAAGTTCCACTTCCTGGACTGGATTTTTCCGGCTGAATACAGTAAGCAGTAGCAGAAACACTTCCAAACTTTACAGTGTACTGATAAGTCAGATAACTTCCGTAACCATAATCAGAATACTGATAGCAGGCTCCTCTTGTCACTGTTACTTTCTTGGTGCTTGTCGTAGATGCTACCCTTGCCATAAAAGTAACTGATTCCCCTTCATCTAAGGAATAAAGGTCAATCCCTTCCTCGTCAGCCTGTTCCATCACATCAGAAACTGTCAGTCCAGTTTCTTCGTCTGTCGTTGTTTCTGATTCTTCTGTGAGATCAGTCACTACTTCTGTTTCTGTCTGCCTGTCCGTCTCTTCATCATCTGCAGTTCCAATATCCTCCGTTTCTCCGGCATTACCTTCACCCGTAGTATTCTCAGAAGTATTTGACATTGTTACGGCTTCCGTTTCCGCTTCCCTTACTGTCACATTTCTGCTGACACGATAAGACGGATTTCCACTGACTGGCTCTACTTTATAAACTGCTTTATAGGTATCTGCCCTGCCTGTATCAAAATCTTCACCTGCTTCATTCTTCGCTTCATAAAGTTCTATCTTTACCTTAGCATCATTGATTCCCTCTATACCGGAAAAATCAACTTTAATGTCAAAATCAGAACCATATTCCACCGTATAATCACTGGCTGTCACAATCTCATCCTCTGCCAGTTTATCCTTCACCGTTTCCAGTTCCGGATACTGAGATTCAAAAGAAGAAGCCGTATTATCTGGTTCCGCTGCATAAGTTGTAATCGGCTGAAATACTGTGGTTGCAATCGTAAGAACAGACAGCACACCAGACATTACTCTTTTCCAAGATCCTTTCATTTCTCAATACCTCACTTTGTTTTATTTTTCTGTTACTGATTTACAGGCTTTCACCTGTCTGATACAATCATAAGCATCACTCCGTTTTAAATTATTTGTGCCGAACATCACTTCTGATAACAGCACAGTCATACCTGTCTCTTATACACATC
>ENA-OYXY01000843-OYXY01000843.1-human-gut-metagenome-genome-assembly--contig:-NODE-843-length-13567-cov-5.502220_pt1 | contig 13567 bp, 10 predicted proteins | sample MGYA00244058_ERZ653438 | MGnify/ENA primary metagenome ERZ653438 (study PRJEB26926, sample SAMN06165026) | human gut metagenome | biome: ENVO:00009003; feature: ENVO:2100002; material: ENVO:00002003... | reverse complement strand
ATGTGTATAAGAGACAGGGCTTAACCATCAAGTTGCTTATCTTATTGTTATATAAAAGGGCGTGTGAAAAACACTTCGTTTTTCACACGCCCTTCATAATGTTATCACCTATGAAATAATATCCTTTTATAAAGGCACTCTCGTAATACTTACCGGTTTACCAGCTCAGCACCTCATGGCCATCCTCTGTGACGAGTACCATGATTTCCCACTGGGCTGATGGAAGTCCGTCGTCGGTGTATACTTCCCAGTTGTTCTTGTCATCTACGTAGATATCGGCCTTGCCCATGTTGACCATTGGCTCGATGGTAAATATCATGCCGGGTGCCATGACCATGTCGGTGCCGCGCTTGGTGTTGTAGCCTACCCACGGATCCTCGTGAAATTCAAGTCCCACTCCGTGTCCACCGATTTCACGCACTACTGTGTAACCGTTTGCAAATGCATGGTCGTGCACCGCCTGTCCCATATCTCCGAGGAAGCCCCACGGCTTTACCTCTTTGAGTCCAAGCTCCACACACTCCTTTGTGACTTCAACGAGCTTTTTCTTCTCAGGGCTTACATTTCCGATACAGTACATTCTTGATGAATCCGAAAAATATCCGTTTAAAATTGTAGAACAGTCTACATTTATGATGTCACCATCCTTTAAGATGACGTCCTTTGAAGGAAATCCGTGACAAACCTGCTCATTTACTGATGTACATACGCTGTAAGGATAACCCTCATAGTTGAGCGGTGCAGGGATGCCGCCCATGCTGGTGGTCATATCATAGACTATTTTATCAATCTCTGCTGTGTTCATACCCTCGTGGATATGCTCTCCTATGTAGTCGAGCACTGCGACATTTATCTTGGCGCTCTCCTTGATTCCCGCTATCTGGTCAGGTGTCTTGATGATTGAATGGCTCGGTATCTTATGATGTGCCTCAGCAAGCTTTTCAAGCTTCATATCAAATGCCGCATGACAGGTCTTATATTTCTTTCCGCTGCCACACCAGCAAGGGTCATTTCTTCCAATTTTTGTTGACATAAAATCTTCTTTCTAGTGATCAAGAGTAACGTTTCCCATAACGACTCTTTTCCACACTTTTTCTTTTATTTTATAGTTATTTTTCTCCAGCAGCTTCTTATATCTGCCTCCCGAGAAATCATAATCCGTTATATCGGCATTGTCAAGCCCTGCATATATTTCCTGATATTTCCGGGCTATTGCAGACTTTTCCATGGACGAATAAATATCCTTTTTTTCGACTCCAAGCTTCTTTGCACCATCTATATCAGACAAATCATACCAGAAGTCCTTCTCGGAATTTTTCAAAGCTGCTTTCTCGTCGTCAGTAAGTGTAATGCTCTCTTTTTTTGCCATCTCATAAAAAATCTCATCGTGAATGGCCATGGACATAGCTGCTTTACGCGCTGTGACACGGACAAATTCACCGTTTGTGTGGATATTCCAATACTTGTTTGGATTATCGGAATCATACACAAGAGCCTGCTTCTCAACATTCATCTCCTCATATGCCACATAAAATGCCATATTGCGCAATGTCAGCTCTTTCCCATTCACGTTAACAGCCACGTCTTCCAGATGCTCATTGTATACAATATTCTGCTTCATATCATGATAATTATATGCATACACGCCGGCTATGACAGCCAGCACTGCAAGTATAATTGTTGTGATGTGTTTTCTTATTTTGCGCAAAGCTTTGCAACCACCTGATTTATGACCTTTCCGTCAGCCTTGCCCTTGAAATGCGGCATGACTGCCTTCATTATCTGTCCTTTGTTTCCTGTTGCGATTACATCCGAAAACTGCTCTGTGAGCTCCTTTTCTACCTCTTCTGCCGACATCATTGCAGGAGCGTACTCCTCAAAGATTGCATATCTGGTATTGTACTCATCAAGCAGATCTGTTCTTGTGGCAGGGCATGTGTCAATCTGCTCCTTCACAGACTTCATTTCCTTAAGAATGACCTTATTGACAAGCTCCTCCGGTATATTGTCTCTGCAGCCCTCATCTATTGCCGCCTTTTTGGCTGCCGATACAAGTGAGGATATAGCATCCTTTCTTACCTTGTCTCTTGCTTTCATTGCTGCAATCATGTCTTTTTGTAATTGTTCCATCTGCATGGCTTGTTCCTCCTGCTTTTCTTACTTTATTTACAGGCTTGCTAGTTCGTTTTGTGCGAATTGGTGCCGTCTGCTTCTATAATACACCTTATATGCGAAAATTGCTATCGTTTATTGCAAGGAGTTTTTGACGGTTACTAACATTGGGTCGTGGCGTAAGACGCGGACATGCCTCCAGCCGCAAGGGGCTCTCAATGCGCTAACGCTATGCTGTCAAGAGGCTGTACGAATTATGCCTGTATGGTTTTCTATGCTCGACGAAACCGGCTTTTATGCGCCGTCCATGGCGCATAACACCTTGCCCTGCCGTCCATGGCAGGACATTTCTGGGTTCCATGTGCATAATTCTACAGACTCTAAACAGCTCCGCTAGTCGCTTATTGAGAGCCCCTTGCGGCTGGAGGCATGTCCGCGTCTTACGCCCCTTACTTTATTGGTAACAATTCAGTACTTTGTGGTAAAAATAAAAAGAGCCGGTAAGTATAATAAATATACTTATCGGCTCCTAACCATCCTATACAAGACGTCGTATAGCAAGTATTGTATGACACTGTACGCTTCTGTTTGCTGTGATTCCTGCCTTTGTGGACTGTGCCTCCACTATAACACCACCACCTGCATATATAGCTACATGTCCCGGATATACCACTACGTCTCCCGGCTGTATATTATCGAAGGATACGGCCTGTCCCACAGACTTAAATGCCTGTGAATATCTCGGTGTGCTGATACCAAAATGTGCATATACCTCATGTACAAAGCCTGAACAGTCTACACCGTTTGTAAGACTGTTTCCAGCCCATACATATGGATTGCCCACAAACTGCATAGCGTATGATACCACAGAGCTTCCTGAAACTCCTGTTGAAGCACTCGGGTTCTTTCCACCGCCTGATGCATAGTCACTGGCAATGCTTCCGCCCTTGCCGGCTCCACCACCATCATAGCTTGGACTGCTTGATGAGCTGTTCGCTCTGGCAGCGGCTGCGGCTGCAGCTGCTGCCGCTGCTTCCTGCTCCTGAATGATTTTGCCCTGTGCCGTAATGATATTCTGATAATTATCTGCCTGCTGCTGTGCCTGAGCTATCTGGCTTGCATACTGCTCCTTCTGGTTTTCAAGAGCTACTATAGCCGCCTCGACATCTGCCTGCTGCTTCTCATAGTCATCCTGCATGGCTGTGAGCTCATTCATGTCGTTGTCAAGCTTAGTACCAATCTCCTTCACCTGCTCAACTGCTGCCTGATAAGAATCCATAAGAGCACGATCCGAATCATATACATCTGACACGTACTCTATACGATTGAGCATATCTGTGATACCATTTGACTCAATAATTGCTGTCCAGATATTGTCCTCAGCGCTATTTTCATACATGAACTGTATACGCTTCTTCATGGCGTCATACTGCTCCTGCTGCTTTTCCTGAGCAGCTGCAAGATCCTTCTGATTCTGCTCTATCTCTGCCTGTTTATTTGTGATATCTGTCTGAAGCTTCTTTTGTGCTGCAAGAATCTCATCAAGCTTTGCAGATTTATTCTTTATATCATCAGCAGTAGTCTGCTGCTGATCCTTTAGACCATTAATCTCATTCTTCTTATCCTTGAGATCCTTCTCAGCCTGTGACTTCTTCTTCTCTGCATCCTTCTGCTTCTGTGTCTTGGCATATACCTTCTCAAGTCCACTGTTTATGTATCCGCTAAATGTAGTGCCCTCTACTGCCGGTCCTGTAAAAACGAGTGCCGATGTTAACACAGTACATATAGCACGTGTCCATTTCTGATTCATTTTATTCCTCCTGTAATACGACGGTCAGATTGACCTTTCCTTCCACAATTTACGTTCAATATACATTCGGATATATTATCGCACAAAATGAATCTTTTTTCCACATCTTTTTGTAAATTTACAGAATTTTCCACATTTTATATAAGGATATGAGGATCAAAAGGTATTTTGCCCCTAATTTATGATTCACATGCGCGCTATTATAAGTCTATCATCAGGTTTGATGCTATCTGATGTCAGAGCATTTATTTCCATTATGTTTTCAACAGTGGTGCGGTATCTTTTTGCAATGTCCCACATTTTATCATCCTTCTGCACTATATAGCCAACCAGAGCTGCTTCCTCTTCAGTATCAGACGCTATTTTTTCCTGCTCCACCGATGTTATGACTGACACTTCATCCTGCTGCAGGGCAATAGCGTTTATGCTGACAACACCCTTAATTTCATATTCGCTGTTGTCGAGTAGATTGACCTGCACCTGGTCTACCTGCAGATTTACCTCGCAGCAGGTGTTGGCGTCCATGCCGGGTATCTCAACAAACTGTTCAAACGGCACAGAGTCTGTATGCATCTCTATCGGACAGCCATCGTCCTCCACAATATTCACACAGTTCACCTGCAATACACCTGACACAATAATTCCTGTGTCTGCATTTTTTATCTGTGCAATAGCGGCCTGCGTCTTTGTACCGCATATTCTTAAAATTCTCTTTTTGCTGTTTTCTCTGTACAACTGCTCCAAAATACGGCATTTTGTGTCATTTTTCATAAGAAGGCTGCATACCTTCATATTTTCAAACACAGGTTTTACCGGACATGATACGCTGTACATGTCATTGAGCACCTCTACTGTTTCCTCACTCCAGACCTTTCCATCCACAGCAAGCGCTGCCTCAATCGAAAGCTGCCTGAGCTCTCCGTCATAATCATTTTCCGCCTCAACCTGATGCATGGCAGGCTGTGTGCGAAGCCAGGCAATATTTCCGGCATTATCACCCTCGCAGCGTATTTCATTTGAAAACCCCTCCTGCACCTCAAAGCAGCAAATTTCCTGTTCTTCACTCAGATACACTATACACGCATGACACTCGCCTGTCAGTGTAATATGGTCACGCTCGTATGTATACTCCAGATTTCTCATATCAACCAGACTTGATATGAGCTTGCATATATTCGGCTTGGTCTTTGGCAAGGTGACGACATTTTTAATTCTGACAATATCCCTTACAACACTGTCAAGCTTAAGCACCTTCATCTGCCCCATAAGCTGCTCCACGTCCTTGTCATCAATCCTTTGTGCAACCTCAAGATTTTCTTCCCTCTCTCCATAAAGCTCCACGCTTATAATACCTCTGACCGAGAGCTTTCGCGAATTGATAACCCCAACCGTAAGCTCATCAAGCCCGGTATACACACGGACCGTATCCTTCTCGCAGACTCCTTGAAGAACAAGCTTCTCCTGAAACGATATTGCATCCTTTATATGCTCCACTCTGTTTCCGCCGATATTTTCCTCCGGCTCATCGCCTTCAAAAACTTCCTCTCTCGTATACAGCACTTCAAATTCAATGCTTCCACTTAGCCAGATATTCTCGCCTGACGCTTTTATCTCGTCAAGCTTTACCTGCCCGTTCTGACAAACCACTTTGGAAACATCAGGCTTATTGTCCTTTATGACATAATCCCTGTCGAAGCCAACCTGCGACATATCCTTTACCTTTTCTATGCATTGTCTGATTTTTTGTGTAATTAACTCCATAAAAAATACCCCACTTCAAATATGTATATAAAATACATATTCAAGATGGAGTAACTTTATGCAGATGCAAATATTTAAATTCATGATCATTATAACAAAGATGTAACATCTTTACTTCATGATACTAGCAAAGCTGCATCCTTATATCTTTTGTAATCACATCAGTGTAGGTGAAAGATAAGAGCTGTGGCGGATTCTGCTCAAACTCATCATCTATCAGAACCGTAAACACACTTGGGTATGCCTGCTGAATAACACCCTCCTGAATGTCAACCTTGTTGCGGCCAAGATCCTGCTGGATTTTTACCCTGTTGCCACACTGCTGGTGAATCGATGCTCTGACTTTTCTAATTTCTGTCTGTTCCATTTTAAGCCTCCTTATTGTGGATATGCCCACTGGCACATAACTATAGTCCTCATGTTAACCAGTATTGTAACGACGGTGTCATATATATGAAATCAATCTCTGTATAAATATAAAACAGGTCAAATTAATCAACAATTATATCAATCAATATATTTGAATATATAAATATGTCACCACAATATCTAGTAACTTTACTATAGCAAAGTATCGCAGTGATAGCAATAGGGCATTAGTACTGATTGTCAGTTTTTTCGCAACTTTTAACACAATTTACGAAATTTTCACTCAAACACAACAGGCATTTCACTCAATTCCGTCTTTATTACTATGTACGGATAACTCGCCTGATTGCTGACCTTCTCGCCCTTATCCGGGGCTATCAGACGCGTATCAAAATACATTGCCTTATCCTTAACATAAAACTGGTTAACCGTAATACTGTAGCCACCTGTCTCCTTTGTGCCAAAGCCTTCCGCTATGTATAAATATTCATCATCCTTGTACGTCAGCTTCATCGCCTTTGCCTTGTTTTCATTTATCTGCTTTTTAAACTCCTCCGGGATTTCATCCCCGCAGATCACCGTGTACTCAACCATCCTGTCACTCTCCGTGCCTGAAATATTTGCGCGACAGCCCGAAATCACTGTCGCTGCCGATATAACAAGCACACCTGCAGCCACCACCAGAATTTTTCTCAATTTTTCTGACATTTTTTCCTCTCTTTCTTATCATATCGCTTATGATATGATATAATATCAAATATTGAACTACAATTTATATAGAGTATGAAAAAGAGAGGTCAAATATGCGTTCAGTTTTAATCGTAATATTCGTATTTTTCTATCTGCTGCTCGGTCTTCCGGTGCTCGGAGCCATGTGGATAATACACAAATTTGCCCCGGCATGGGCCGATATGGCACAGCTTCGCCTGGTACAGTGGGCTTTCCGTGTCATCATATTCCTAAGCGGAGCAGACATTGAATTTATAGGGGAGGAAAATGTGCCAAAGGACGAGGCTGTACTATATATAGGAAATCACCGTAGTTTCTTTGACATCATAATCACCTACTCCAGATGTCCACGTCTGACCGGCTACATCTCAAAGCAGAGCATCACAAAAATACCGGTGCTGGGTCTTTGGATGAAGCGCCTGCATTGCCTGTTTTTGGACCGCGATGACATCAAGCAGGGACTAAAGGTCGTGCTTGCAGCCATAGATCAGGTCAAATCCGGCATCAGCATATGTGTATTTCCTGAGGGCACACGCTGCAAAAACAAAGATGACCTGACAGAGGTACAGTCTTTCAAAGAAGGTACTTTCAAGATTGCCACAAAGAGCAAATGCAAGATAGTGCCAATGGCAATCATGGGAACAAATGAAATATTCGAGGATCACCTTCCATGGGTCAAAAAGAGGCATGTGGTTATCCAATACGGCACTCCTATTGATCCGGCAGCACTCAGCAAAGAGGAACAAAAGCATCTCGGAGCTCATTGCAGAGAAGTGATTGTGGATATGCTTCATGAAATGGTATAGCTGAAAAAACCGCCCAGTCGGGCGGTTTTTCATATTTCTTCTTCAAATTCCTTTAAACTATTAAATTTTTATTCTCATCAACTATTTTTTACTTCAAAACAAGCACCGAATACGCCGGCAGCTTTGCCGTTCCATCCTTATATGACGGTGCTTTCTTTGTAGTCTGAAGCATTGCAACAGCATCATTTACTCCAAGCGATGACACATCCACACTTACTTCATCCTTTGATGGATTAAATATAATCACTGCTTTCTCACCATTGTACTCTCTTGTGAATATACACACATTATCATTTGACAGATCCTTTTCAAAGGTATTTGTACCTCGTGCTATCTCCGGGAAAGCATTTCTTATTGATATTGTCTGCTTCACAAAGTTGTAAATAGAGTATGGATCCTCCATCTGCTTATCCAGGGTATCATATGTCTGCTCGGTTTCTTCTGCATTCTGAGGTCCCACACACATTCCCTTAGCTTTTGAATCCCCGCTCCATCTCATGGCAAGACGCTTCGTCTCATCATTGGCTGTGCCTCTCATGCCGATTTCCTCTCCATAATACAGAAAAGCATTTCCGGGCATAAGAAGATTCATAGCCTGCGCCATCTTGGTTTTCTCCTCGGCATTATCTCCGTTGTAGTATCCTGCGCTGCGTCCCATATCATGATTTGTATAAAAAGGTGCATCAATGTATGAGTCTGTATACTTCTTTATCTCATTTTCCACATCAACCAAAGCATTGCCGTATGTGCTGGCACCATGATTTGCTGCACCATTTAACACCTTTCCAATATATCCATCCTGCTGTGAAAAATCAAAGTTGAACATACTGTCAATTCCACTCTTATAGTACTTCGCATACTCTCTGTATGTAGTCCAGCCCTCACCAACCATATAAGCATCGGCCTTTTTGCTCTTCACATTGTTTACAAGCCATGTGAGGTCATCTATAGTCTCGGTCTGGTTATTATTATTGTAATAAATCACAGCATCCAGTCTAAAGCCATCTACGCCGCGGTCAAGCCAGAAGGATGTAACCTTGTCAATCTCCCCTCTTACAGCTTCGCTCTGCAGGTTAAGGTCAGGCATGCTGTCTACAAACTGTGACTCGTAATACCAATTCGTGCCCGGCAGCTGGTTGTAGCCTCCGGTATTGGTTTTGCTAAAATTATAGTAATCAACATAAGGACATTCCGAAGAATCCGGCTCTGCCCCATCAGGAAGCGACTTGATATAATCAGCAGCCGCCTTAAACCACGGATGCTCGTTAGATGTGTGATTTATTACAAAGTCAATAATCACATTGATGTTTCGCTTGTGACACTCCGTAATAAGCGCATCAAAATCATCCAGAGTACCATACTGCTTGTCAATATTCATATAATCCGTAATATCATACTTGTGGTATGAAGGAGAAGGCATAATAGGCATCATCCAGATTTCATTGCAGCCAAGTCCCTCGATATAGTCAAGCTTCTCTGTAAGTCCCTTTAAATCCCCAATGCCGTCACCGTCACTGTCAAAAAAGCTGTATACGAACACCTCATAGCATGTCCTGTAATTGTCCTGAATCACATTAGGATCATTTTTCGCATTCATCTGCTCCATAGCAGAAGGCTTGTACTCCTTCTTTGCTGCCGTCTCGGTATTCTTTCCACCCGCAGCACATCCCGCAAGCATCGACACCGCCATAGCTGCCGTCAATGCCACAGCAGTCAGCCTGCCCGCCAATCTATTCACAGCCCTGCCGACCATATTGCGGCCGCCTATTTTATTATTAATCATACGCACTCCTTTTCTTAACTAAATTCTGAGCAAATTTGTATCTATAAAATCACTACACATATTCGCTAAAATATACGATTCTCGTGCTTTTTCCACACTCCATTTCAATACGCACTGAACAATCGTCCACCGGATATTTTGCGACGCTGCAACGCAGCCAGCATTACTCATAAGTATGTAGTTAACTCAATTCTCACATCTTCCACAAAGTAGCAACAAACTTAGCACACGGTACCCTCCGGCCGGAGGGTACACAGTGTGTTCCGAAGAAAAATATGAACTGCCACGGGGTACCATGCCCCACAAACAAGCCACACACCTCATCTCTCCAAATCCAAGCAGCGAAGAAAACCCGTGGCTGACTTCATATTTTTCTGAGGAATATACTGTGTGCCATGCCGGCACCCCACAACCTGAAAGTGCTAAGTTTGCCACACACCCCAAAATTTGCCATCAATATAAACCAAAAGCCGCCGCACAAAAGTGCAGCGGCCCAAATAAAACCAAATTAGCCTTTGACAGCTCCTGTAAGTCCATCCACGTAGAATCTCTGCATGATGACGAAAAGTATTGAGATAGGTATTGATACAACAACTGCAGCAGCAGCCCATCTTGTGAACCATCCGTTTATAAACTCTTTCTCAAGCATGTTGTAAAGGAGAAGAGATACTGTCCAATACTTGTCGTTTGGACCAACGATAACCTTTACAAATACGAAATCAAGCCATGGCGCAAGGAATGCTGTAAGTACTGTATATACTACGATTGGCTTACTGAGTGGCAGGATAACCTTGTAAAATACCTGGAACTGTGTACATCCGTCAAGGATAGCCGCCTCAGTAAGAGACTTAGGTACAGTATCAAAGAATCCCTTTGCGATATAGAAGCCTGTTCCTGCTCCTGCTGAGTAAATCAGAATCAATGAAATTCGAAGCATACTGCCCTCTGTAAGTCCGATAGCCTTTAAGATAAAGTATACGGCAACCATTGACATGAAAGCCGGGAACAATCCAAGAATCATAGCCAGATTCATGAAAGGCTTACGCATCTTAAATCTCAGTCGTGACATACAATACGCAACAGAAAGTACAAATACTGTTGAAATGATACATGAGAACACTGAAATAAACAGTGTATTAAAAAATGCTCTCGGGAAATTCAACAGTGTAGTCTCTGTGAACAGCCTTGTATAGTTGCTAAATGTAAGGCCATGTGGGAAGAAGTACTTTGTATAAGCACCACTCTCAGCTCTAAAGCTTGTCATAATAATCCAGAAAATCGGGAACAGCCATACTACAGCAAGTATTCCAAGAATGATATGAACAAGGGAATTCTTTGCTACTTTCTTAGCACGTCCGGCAGACATAGGTCTTTTTGCTTTTGCTACACTACTCATTACATGAATCCCTCCTCATCCTTGTATGATTTTGTATTTCTGTATGTAACAAGCGCTACGATAGAAAGTACAATGAATGTGAGGATACCGATAACGGCACCGATATTGTACTCCTGATTATCAATAGTCAGCTTGTACAACCACGTAACCAGAAGGTCCGTCTTTCCTGCACTGTCTCCGACAGGTGTAGGCTTTCCTGCTGATAACAGGTAGATAACGTTGAAGTTGTTGATATTTCCGGTAAACTGTGTGATGATATATGGTCCCATGATAAACATGATATATGGGAGTGTGATCTTAAAGAAGATCTGTGCTGCGTTTGCACCATCAATCTTTGCAGCCTCATAAAGCTCTGAAGGCACATTCTGTAATACACCTGTAACCTGAAGCATGGTATACGGAATACCTACCCAGCAGTTGATGAGAATAACAGAAACTCTCGCCCACATAGTGTTGGTCCAGAATGGAAGCGGGTTATCAATCCAGCCCCACTCCAAAAGCAGGTTATTAACAGCACCCTGTGGCTGGAACATCTGTCTCATTACAAGGAGTGATACGAACTGCGGTACCGCAATTGAGATAACAAAGCATGTACGCCAGAAAGCCTTGCAATGTGTCTCTTTACGATTGATAACGATAGCAAGAATGAGTCCAAGGAAGTTACAAAGGAAGGTTGCAAATACAGCCCAGCAGATTGTCCATCCAAGTACTCTCCAGAATATCTTACCAAGCTTACCACCAAGTCCAAGCACCTGTCCGAATGAAGCGAAGCCTGTCCAGTCGAACAATACCAGATGATCACCCTTTACCGAATAATTTGTAAAGGCCATTGGAATCATGAACAGCAATGGTAAAACGGTAAAAACAAATATTCCCATAAGTGGGAGAAACATAAGTGTCTTATGTAGGTTTTTATCAAATAAATCCTTGACATCTTTGCCAAAAGAATTGATTTCTTTTCCAGCTTTTGAAAGGCATTCTGCCTTATATCCGCTCTTTAAATTCTCGCACCACATGTAAATAAATAATACTGTGATGGCAATTGTTATGACGCCATATAACAGTAATAATACTGACTGGTCGCCCGCAACATATTCATAAATCTGCTTCTGCTCATTAAATACCTCTTCCTGCTTTCTCCAGCCAAGTGAAGGCAGCATGGAAATGTAATAAGCACCAGCGCTAACCATATATGCTATATATGCAATCTCTATAGCAAGAAAAATCAGACCCTTTATAATCTGCTTATGAGCCATATTGGCAAGTCCCATTACGAGTGCCGATAGCTTAACTGTAGCTCCGCCTTTTGTGAGGGCATTGCCAACAGTATACGGAGTAGCAAATTCCGAAACTTTTTTCTTTTTGTTTGCTCCTATCATACTTTTCCTCCTGGCATGCATTATATATGCCATTCCTTTAAACTAATTTATTCCAAGATTCCGGCTACCCGGAACCTTGGAATCATAATCTGATCTACTTAATTATTTAAGAGAATCATTAAGCTGAGTATTGAAGTCCTCTGTCTTCTGAGCTGCATTGTCCTTTGTAATCTGGCCTTCTGCACCGTTCTGGAAAGCATCACCGAATGGTGTAGCTGCATCCCAGTAACCTGACATATCAATGATAGGCTGTGCTACTGAACAATCAGATGAAACCTTAGCCATAGCTGCTGCTACTGGATCTGCTGCAACTTCCTCGTTTGTTGCAAGATCTTTGTTTACAGGAGCCTGTCCTCTTAACTTGAAGTGAGCAAGCTGTGCGTCCTCGCTGCCAAGGAATGCTGCAAGCTTAACTGCTACTTCCTGGTTCTTGCAGTTAGGGTTAACACCGATAGCCTTAGATCCTAAGAATGCCTTTAACTGGCAGTCTTTTCCACCAATATTGATTGTAGGAAGAGCTGCAACACCAACGTTCTCCTCACCAAGATTCTCTTTAACTGCGTCATAGTTCCAGTTACCATTGAAGTAAGCGTTTACTGAACCATCCTTAAGTCCAGCAAGACCAAGTGATCCCTCATTGTTATCCATTACAAAGTTTGGATTTGCAAATAAATCTACGATGTAGTTTGTAACTGCTGTACCCTTATCTCCACTGAAGTCATATCCGGCAGCCTTGTCTGTTCCATCTCCAAAGATTGTACATCCGTTTGCTGCATAGAATGCATTGAGATACCAGCCATTATCAAATGGGAATGAAACCTTACCCTTTGTAAGCATTGTATCAAGGCTCTTTACATCATCCTCAGAGAAGACTCTCTTGTCATAGTACATGAACCATGTGTTTGATGTATAAGGAACTGCGTAGATGTCTCCATCATATGTAACTGTTGCAGCCATAGCCTCTGAGTTAGATGACTTAACATACTCTGCTGTATCTCCGCCTAACTTAGCAATAGCATTAGCCTTAATTAATGGCTCAAGCTGATCGTTTGCAAACATGTAAACATCAGCTGCTGCCTTAGGATCCTTTGTAACAACGTCCTTTGCATCACTCTCAGATGATGTAACATACTTGAACTCGATGTTGAAATCAGGATTTGCTTTAGCAAATGCCTCGCACTCTGTCTTGAGCCAAGCACCCTTTGCATCATCTAAATCCTCTGAAGGTCCCATTACTGTAATGGTCTCCTTACCGCCGTCCTTCTTGTCGGCTTTCTCTGTTCCATTTCCTCCGTTGCCGCTTCCGCATCCAGCAAACATTGTTGCTACCATAGAAGCGCAAAGTAAAGATGCTAATACTTTCTTCTTCATATCCTGTCTCTTATACACATCTCCGAGCCCACGAGACCGTACTAGATCTCG
>ENA-OYXY01000842-OYXY01000842.1-human-gut-metagenome-genome-assembly--contig:-NODE-842-length-13587-cov-5.845256_pt1 | contig 13587 bp, 10 predicted proteins | sample MGYA00244058_ERZ653438 | MGnify/ENA primary metagenome ERZ653438 (study PRJEB26926, sample SAMN06165026) | human gut metagenome | biome: ENVO:00009003; feature: ENVO:2100002; material: ENVO:00002003... | reverse complement strand
GGTCTCGTGGGCTCGGAGATATGTATAAGAGACAGCCGCCACACCGCCGCGGCGGCAGTCGGGGCGGACGGCCATCTTGGTGATGCAGCCCTCGTCCACGACGGCGAGCAGCCCCGCGTAGCCGACGACGCTGCCGTTTTCTGCATCCAGCGCGACTAAGAAGGCCGAGCACGCGTTTTCAAGCTCCTCTGCGAGCATGTTGCGCGACCAGGGGTTCGAGAAGCATGTGCGCTCAAGCTCGGCAACGTCATTCAAATATTCGTTCGTCATCGGCACGATGCGGACTTTTTTCTTTAACTGTTCCATTGGTTTCCTCCGGTCATTTGGCTTCCAGCCAGTTTATGCCCCAGTGGGCCTCGGCGGTCAGGGGAACGGAGAGGTGCACTGCGCCCTCCATCTCCTCGGTGAGGAGCCGTGCGACCGTCTCCTTTTCCTCCTCCGGGCACTCGACGATGAGTTCGTCGTGCACCTGCAAAATGAGCTTTGCCTTTAAGTCTTCCTTGTGCAGCCGCTCGTCGACGCGCACCATTGCGAGCTTGATGACGTCCGCGGCTGTGCCCTGGATGGGCATGTTGCGCGCGACACGCTCGCCGAACGAACGGGTATTGAAGTTGCTCGCCGCCAGCTCGGGCAGCGCGCGGCGGCGGTGCATCAGCGTTTCGACATAGCCGCGCTCCTTCGCCTGCGCGACGACCTCATCCATATAGCGGCGGATGCCGGGGAAGCGCTCAAAGTAGGTCTCGATATATTCCTTCGCCTCATACACGGGAACGCCGATGTCCTGCGCGAGCGAGAAGGCGGAAATGCCGTACACGATGCCGAAGTTGACGGCCTTCGCGTGCGAGCGCATCTGCTTGGTGACCTGATCAGTCGGCACGCCGAAGACCTGCGCGGCCGTGACGGTGTGGATGTCCTCGCCGGTCAGAAACGCCTGCTTCATCGCCTCGTCGTCCGCGATGTGCGCGAGCAGCCGCAGCTCGATCTGGCTGTAGTCCGCGTCGACGAGTACGCAGCCGTCCGCGGGGACGAACATGCGGCGGAATTCGCTGCCGAGCTGCGTGCGCGTGGGGATATTCTGCAAATTCGGCTCGGTCGAGCTCAAACGGCCCGTCGCCGTGACGGTCATCTGGAAGCTCGTGTGGATGCGCCCGTCGGGCGCGATGACCTTCAAAAGACCGTCGCAGTAGGTCGAGCGGAATTTCGCGTACTGGCGGTACTGCAAAACCTCTTCGACGATGGGATTCTCCCACCGCAGTTTTTCGAGCACGTCCGCGTTCGTCGACCAGCCGGTCTTCGTCTTTTTGCCGTGCGGGAGCTGCAAGCGTTCAAAGAGCACCTCGCCGAGCTGCTTGGGGGAATTGATGTTGAACGGCCCGCCGGCCTCTTCATAGATGTGCTGCTCGAGCGTCTTGAGCTGCACTTCCATCTCGCTGCCGAAGGCCGCGAGAGCGTTCGCGTCCACGCGCATGCCCGCGTGCTCCATGCGCGCGAGTACGGCGCAGAGGGGCAGCTCAACCTCATAATAGAGCTCGTGCAGCTCGCGCTTCTCAAGTTCGGGGGCAAAGGCCTCATACAGCGTATCGACGGCGCTGGTATAGACGTGGAACGCCGTCTCGGCCTCGGCCGTGTCGCCGAGCATCGAGAAAGCGTCTGGATCTAAGTGCTTCGGCTCGGCAAGCGTCTGGTGGAAGTAGGCGGCGAAGAGCGACGCGATATCGTACTTGCCCGCCGTCGCGTCGAGCAGGTACCCTGCGAGCGCGGTGTCAAAAATGAACCCTTCGATGGGAAGGCCGTTTTCGAGCAGCGTGCGCTGGAGGTCCTTGACGTTGTGGCTGACTTTCTTGATATCATCCGAGAACAGGGCGCGCAGCAGCGCGTTCCAGTCGCCCTCGTAGCGGCTGAAGTAGAACTCGGCAGAGACGGCGGTCGATTCGCCTGCAATGAAGTCGACGATCACGCCGGAAAGGTCCGGCAGCGCCAGCAGCGTCACGTGCTCCGCCTTGCGGAAGAGCGAGAGATATTCCTTGGCCTTTTCCGCCGTGGTCACGGCCTCGGCGGTCACGGTGAGGTCGACCGGCTCCTCGGCGGCGGGGATGTCGGCGGGCGGCTTGAGACCGTATTTGTCGATGAGCTTGGTAAATTCCAGCTTCATAAAGAGCGGGTAGAGCGTGTCTGACGGCGCCTTGCGCAGATTGTCCTGCGGAGAAAATTCGAGTGGTGCGTCCGTCACGATGGTCGCGAGGTGGAAGCTCTGGCGTGCGCTCTCCTCGCCCTCGGTGAGCTTTTTGATGACGTTCGGCTTGGCCTCGATATCGGGGAGCAGCCGGTAAATTTCGTCGATGCTCTGGTATTTCTGGATGAGCGCCATCGCCGTCTTTTCGCCAACGCCCGGCACGCTGGGGATATTGTCGCTCGCGTCGCCCATCAGGGCCTTGAGGTCGACAATGTGGATGGGCGCAAAGCCGTAGACCTCACGAAAGCTCTCGGGCGTCATGTCCTTCGTCGTGGTCTGGCCCATGCGCGTGGAAATGAGCTTGACGGTCGTGTGCTCGGTCACGAGCTGCAAAGAATCCTTGTCTCCCGTGGCGACGACACAGTCCCAGCCTGCGCTTTCGCACTTGCGCGAGATCGTGCCGATCAGATCGTCGGCTTCAAAGCCCGCGAGCTCGTAGCGGGGGATGTTCATCGCGTCGAGCACGTCCTTGAGCACCGGCATCTGCATGGCGAGCTCTTCGGGCATGGCGTGGCGCGTGGCCTTGTAGCCCTCGTACTCGAGGTGGCGGAACGTCGGCTCGCGGCGGTCGAAGGCGACGCACAGCGCCTCGGGCTTTTCCTCGTCGAGTAAGCGGCCGAGCATCGTCAGAAAGCCGAAGATCGCGTGGGTGAAAAATCCGTCGCGCGTGGTGAGCGGACGGACACCGTAATAGGCGCGGTTGATGATGGAGTTGCCGTCTAAAACCATCAGCTTCACGGCATGCACCTCCCAAAATGCAAATTTTTACTAAATATAGTATAGCGCAAAGCAAACAAAAACACAACAGAAACCGGCGGAACTCTCGGCGCGGAGTGAGAAAGTGTGGTAAAAATAAACAGAACACTTGCAATTTCTTGTCGGGATGTTTATAATATTGACTGAAAATCTGTTTTGCTTCCTAATTTTTTGTTAGGAAGCGGGCGGAAAAACAAAAAAGAAAGGGAGAAAATCATGGAAAAGCTATTTAAGCTGAAGGCCAACGGTACTACGGTACGCACTGAGATCCTTGCCGGTCTTACCACGTTTATGACCATGGCCTACATCATCGCGCTCAACCCGAACCTGCTGACCAACTTTGCAGTGGGTACGCCGCTGTGGAACGGTGTGTTCCTTGCCACCTGCATCGCCTCGGCGATCGGCACGATTTGCATGGCGTTTTTCGCCAACAAGCCGTTCGTCATGGCGCCCGGCATGGGACTCAACAGCTTCTTCGCGGTGGTCGTCGCCAACATCGCGGTCATCAACGAGTGCGAGTACGAGTCCGCGTTCCAGGCGGCGCTCGTCATCATCCTTGTCGAGGGTATCGTGTTCCTCATCCTCACGCTCTTAAAGGTGCGTGAGAAGATCGTGGAGGCCATTCCTCTCGGCGTGCGCTACGGCATCGCTCCCGCCATCGGCCTGATGCTGATGAACGTTGGCCTTGGCTCCAATGTCGGTATCTACTCTGAAAACGGCGGCCCGTTCTACATGATGCGTGACTTCTTCGGCGCGCTGACGCCCAGCATCATCAAGGGCAACATGGGCGCGGGCTACGATGCGATGGTCCTGACCGTCGTGACCGCGTTCCTCGGCGTTTTCGTCATGGTCGTCCTCGCCAAGAAGGGCGTGAAGGCGGCAGTGCTGCTCGGCATGCTGTTCTCGTCCGTCATCTACTGGGCGGGCAGCGCCATCTTCCTGCATGTCAATCCGTTTGCGAGCCTCGCGACTGCGAGCTTTGTCCCGCCTTTCGCCGACATGGTCTCCACCACGCTTTTCAAGTTTGACTTTGCGGGCTTTGTGAACATCGGCTGGTTCACCGCCATCACGCTCGTCATCACCTTCTGCATGATCGATATGTTCGATACCATCGGCACGCTCGTCGGTACGGCCTCCCGCGCCGGCATGGTCGATCAGGACGGCAACATGCCCCAGATGAAGGAAGCCCTGCTGTCCGATGCCATCGGTACGGTCGCGGGCGCCTGCACCGGTACCTCCACCGTCACCACGTTCATCGAGTCCGCCTCCGGCGTGGAAGCGGGCGGCCGCACGGGCCTGACCGCGCTCACCGCGGGCATCCTGTTCCTCGCCTGCATGTTCCTCGCCCCCATCGCCGCCGTCATCCCCGGCGCTGCGACCTCCGCCGCACTGATCTATGTCGGCGTTCTGATGCTCCAGGGCCTCAAGAATGTGGACTTCAGCGACATGGACCAAATGCTGCCGGTGTCCATCATGCTCATCGGTATGCCGATCTCCGGCTCCATCGGCCACGCCATCGGCCTGGGCCTCATCTCCTACACCTTTGTCAAGGTGCTCTCCGGCAAGGCTAAGGACGTCAGCGTTCTGACCTACGTGATCTCCGCTCTGTTCCTTGTCAAGTTCTTCGCCGTCGTGTAAGTGTGTGAAAAAACCTTAAAAAGAGCGTCCCGAACGGGACGCTCTTTTTTTCTGCGCCGCGGTATGATATCATGACGAAGATACATAGGGTAATAGGAGCGCACGGCGAAAAAACCTTGAAAAATCAAGGATTGCAACTGCCGGTTGACAAATTTGACAGTGCGCTTTCTTTCCCGCAACCGCGAAATAGGCTATGATAACGCCATTCAGACGGCGCGGGACCGCGCCTTAGAATTCAGGAGGAAGACGATATGATCTTAGCGGATAAAATCATCACGCTGCGCAAAAAGGCGGGCTGGTCGCAGGAGGAGTTGGCAAGTCAGCTCGGGGTGACGCGCCAGTCGGTATCCAAGTGGGAGGGCGCGCAGTCCGTGCCCGACCTTGACAAGGTGGTGCAGATGAGCCGGCTGTTTGGCGTGAGCACCGACTATTTATTGAAGGACGAACTCGAAGAAGAGGAGTTCGTCGAATCCGAGGCGGACGAAACGCCGCTGCGGAGAGTGACGATGGAGCAGGCGGCGCGATACCTTGCGCTGCGCAAGGCCTGCGCGCCGAAGATCGCACTGGCGGTGGCGATGTGCATCGTCTCGCCGGTCGTGATCATTTTTCTCTCCGCCATGGCGGACGCGGGCCTGGGTGGTATTTCGGAGGATCTGGCCGCAGGTCTCGGCGTGAGCGTCATTTTGGTGCTGGTCGCCATTGCGGTGGGGATGTTCCTCTCGTGCGGGGCGAAGACGAAGGAATTCGACTTTCTTGAAAAAGAGCCGTTTGAGACCGAGTACGGCGTGAGCGGCATGGTGCGCGAGCGGCGCAAGGTCTATGAGCCGACCGCCTCGCGCTGTACGATCCTCGGCGTGGTGCTGTGCATCCTTGCTGTCGTGCCGCTGATGCTCGGGGTCGGTCTCGCGTCGTCCGATGTCGCCGCGCTGCTCGTGCGCGTCGCTCCGGCGGATGTTTACGCCGCGGCGGCGGTGGATGCGCTGCTGCTTCTGGTCGCCTGCGGCGTGGGCGTGCTCGTCTGGAGCGGAACGTACACCGGCGCGATGGACCAGCTGCTCGAGGAGGGCGACTACACGCGCAAAAAGAAGGCGCGCAGCGGCGTAATGAGCACAGTGTCGCTCATCTACTGGCTGAGCGTGACGGCGATCTTCCTGTTCTACACTTTCGGACCCAAGGGGAACGGCCAGCCGCAGTATAGCTGGTTTATCTGGGCCGTTGGCGGCGTACTGTATGCGGCGGTGATGGGTATTGTGTCGCTCGTGCTGTATCACAAAGATAAAATATAAAGCGGACTTGACAAATTGGAACGACAGTGATATCCTACAAGTAAAGCAAACTTGACATTTGCAAAATGGCTCTTGACAGTTGAAAATCACATGATATTATTTTGATATCACAAAGATATTCGAAACGGCTGCAAGAAGAAAAGAGGGAGAACCTTATGCTCTATATTGAACACCTGACCAAGACCTTCGGCGAAAAGAAAGCCGTGGATGATCTGTCGCTCCACATCGCGCCAGGGGAGATCTACGGCTTCATCGGCCACAACGGCGCGGGCAAGACCACGACGCTCAAGTCGGTCGTCGGCATCCAGCAGTTCGATTCCGGCAGGATCACGATCGGCGGGCACTCCATTCAGGACGATCCCATCGCCTGCAAGAAGATGCTCGCCTACATCCCGGATAACCCCGACCTCTACGAGTTTATGACGGGCATCCAGTACCTCAATTTTATCGCCGACATCTTCGGTGTGGAGGAAAGCGCGCGGCAGGAGCGCATCCGCAAGTACGCGGACCTCTTCGAGCTGACGACCGACCTGGCGCAGCCCGTCGCGGCCTATTCCCACGGCATGAAGCAGAAGCTTGCCATCATTTCGGCGTGGCTGCACGAGCCGAAGCTCATTTTGATGGATGAGCCGTTCGTCGGCCTCGACCCGAAGGCTTCACATATCTTAAAGGGCATGATGCGCGAGGTGTGCGACGCGGGCGGCGCGATCTTCTTCTCGACCCACGTGCTTGAGGTGGCCGAAAAACTCTGCGACAAGGTCGCCATCATCAAGGGCGGCAAGCTCATCCGCTCAGGCACGATGGAGGAGGTCAAGGGCGACGACTCGCTCGAGGAGGTCTTCCTTGAGCTGGAGGGCGAATCATGCTGAAAACGCTCGTCAAGAAGCAGCTGATGGAAATTTTCCGCAGCTACTTTTATAATGCCAAAACCAATAAAAAACGTTCGACGGCGGGGATTATCGCTTATATCCTGCTCTTTGCCGCGTTGATGATCGGCCTCGGCGGGATGTTCACGGGGCTTTCCGTTTCGCTCTGTGCGCCGCTTACGCAGGCGGGGATGGGCTGGCTCTATTTTGCACTCATGTCGCTGCTCGCCATCTTTCTCGGCGCGTTCGGCAGCGTGTTCAACACGTATTCGGGCCTGTACTTCGCTAAGGACAACGACCTGCTGCTGTCTCTACCCATCCCGGTGCGGACGCTGATGGCCTCGCGGCTGCTGACGGTCTATCTCATGGGCCTCATGTACTCCGCGGTCGTCATCCTGCCCGCGGTCATCGTCTACTGGGTCACGGTCTCGACGGCGCCGATGGCGCTCCTCGGCGGCGTGCTGCTGACGGCGCTCATCTCAATCTTCGTGCTCACGCTCTCGTGCGCGCTGGGCTGGGTCGTGGCGAAGGTGAGCCGTAAGCTCAAGCACAAGAGCTTCATCACGGTCATCGTCTCGCTCGCAGGGCTTGCCATCTACTATTTCTTCGTCTTCAAGGCGCAGACGGCCATCGAGCAGCTCGTCGCCAACGCCGCGGTCTACGGTGAGAAGATCAAGGGTGCGGCGCACCCGCTCTACGTCTTTGGCCTGACCGGTACGGGCGATGTGACAGCGATGCTGCTGAGCGCGGCGGTCATCCTCGCGCTGTTTGCGCTGACGTGGACGCTGCTCTCGCGCAGCTTTTTGCAGATCACGACTGCGTCGGGCGCATCGGGCAAGGCTGTGTACCGCGAAAAGGCCGTCAAGCGCCGGAGCATCGATGGGGCACTTTTCGGCAAGGAGCTCGCGCGCTTCACCGCGAGCCCGAACTACATGCTCAACAGCGGCCTCGGTATCCTGCTGCTGCCGATCTCGGGTATCCTGCTTTTGTGGAAGGGCGGAACGGTCGTGTCGCTGCTGAACGAGGTCTTCACCTCGCAGAGCGGCTGCGCGGAGGTGCTGCTCTGCACCGGCGTGTGCGCCATTGCGTCGATGAACGACATGGCGACGCCGTCGGTCTCACTCGAGGGAAAGTCCCTCTGGCTCGCGCAATCGCTGCCCGTCAAGCCCTGGCAGGTGCTTCGCGCAAAGCTCAAGGTACAGCTTGCGCTCACGGTCCTTCCAGCGCTCGTGCCGCTTGCCTGCATGGCGTTTATCCTGCCTGTGACGGCGGCGCTGCCGCTCGTTTTTGCCGAGGCACTCGCGTACATCGCGTTTTCCGCGTGCCTGGGGCTGACGCTCGGCGTCGCGCGGGCAAACCTGACGTGGACGAGCGAGCTCATGCCCATCAAGCAAAGTCTGGCCGTGACGATCGCGCTGTTCGGCGGCTGGCTCTACGCCATCGTGTTCGCGGGGCTCTACCTCTGGCAGGGGTGGAAGCTCGGCGCGGCTGCGTATCTCGCCATCGCGGCGGCGGTGACGCTCGCGGTGACAGCGCTGCTTCTTCGCTGGCTCAAAACGAAGGGCGCACATCGCTTTGCAATGCTGTAAAGGAAAATAAAATGAGAGAGTGCGGCGGTCCTTCGACCGCCGCACTTCTTTTATATCGGCAGGGGCGAAAATTTACACAGTTCGTTCTTGCGGAAAGCGGCGGACCATGCTGTTATGTGACTACACTCACAAGTAAACTTTGAGGAGCGTGATCGATATGCTGCTGCGCGGCAAGCAGGCGAGCGGACTTTTGACGCAGCAGAAGATGCTGCGCGCCGCCGTAAAGCTGTTTTTGAAAAAGAGATATGAGGGCACGACGACCGCGGAGATCGCCCGCGCCGCGGGCATGCCGCCAAGCTCGTTTTTCCGGGCCTTTCCCAGTAAGGAGGCGCTGCTGCTCGAGCTTGACAAGCGGAAGTTCAGCGGGCAGTTCACGCTGGTCGAGCAGCACAGCGCGGCACGTGCTCTACGCGGTGGGGACGGCTATCCAGCTCTACATCGCCGGGCTGACCGAGCCACTGCGCAAGCTGTACGTGACGGCCTACACGCTGTCGTCAACCTCGGCATACCTGCATCGCAGCACGGCGAAGCGGCTGGAGGGCATCTTCGGGGACTATCTTCCGGACGCGGAGGCCAAGGACTTTTACGAGATGGAGATCGCCTCGACGGGCATGATGCGCTCGTTCATGGCTGTGCCGTGCGACGTGTATTTTACCGTGGAGCGCAAGATCGCACGCTTTTTGGAGTGCGCGCTCAAGCTCTGCAATGTGCCGCCAGAGCGGCGGCGGGGGTCAGCGCGGCCGTTTTGCAGCTCGACCTGCACACCATGGCGGCGGGCATCATCCGAACGACCGTCCAGCAGGCGGAAAAGGGCTTTGAAGCCCTGACAGAACGGTAAATTTCGGCAAGGGGATATCCCCTTGGTGCATCCATCGGATGCACCAATCGCTTTGATGGAGGAATGATATGAAAAAACGTATTTTCAGCTTTTTGACGGCCCTGTGCCTGTGCCTGACGCTGTTGCCGACGGCGGCGCGGGCGGAGAACAATTGGGAGAGTTGGACGATATTTGATGGCACCAATTTGAACCTGTCGGACGGTAGTTACTATTTAGGCGGCAATGTTACTATGAGCGGCGAAATTACAATCAGCGGAGCCGTCACATTTGATTTGAATGGGTATACCTTGACCTGTAATGCTACAGACGAGGATATGTTTTGTGTGTACGATGGTAAAACACTAACGATAAAGGACAGCGGCACTGACGGCACCATTGATGGTCAAAATAAGAACTGCGGTTTTTCTGTGTCTAGCGGCACAGTGATCTTGGAGAGCAGTATCGTTGCGAATTGCAGAGATGACGATGGTGATGGCGGTGCTGTGGATATTGGAAAGGACTGCGTATTCACGATGAGAGGTGGTACGATCAGCAATTGCAATGCACAACACGAAGGCGGTGCTATATAGGAAAAGAGGACGGCTAAAGCCGTCCTCTTTTTTCAGCTCTCCATGTGCTTGCCGAGAAAGCCTGCGATGGCCTGCGCGAGCTTGTACTCCGTCTCGCCTGCGGCCGACTCGCCCTCGGTGCCGATGAAGACCACGAGCCCGAGTGCGTCGCCCTCGGAGATGATGGGCGCGGCGATGGTCGCGCAGTAGCGGTCGAGCGACTCGGTGACGAACACGCTGCGCTCGCTCGGCACGGCGCGGTAGATACCGCGGTCCTCCATGATCTGCTCGAGCTGCGGGCTGATGCGCTTGCCGATGAGGTCGCGGCGCGCGCTGCCTGCCGCGGCGATGACGCTGTCGCGGTCGGTCACGGCCACGCTCGTGCCGGTCGACTTGCTCAGCGTGTCGCACAGCTGCGCGGCAAACTCATCTACGCCGCCCATGAGCGAATACTTCTTAAAAATGACCTCCCCGTCCTTGCTCGTGTAGATCTCCAACGGGTCGCCCTCGCGGATTCTCATGGTGCGGCGGATCTCCTTGGGAATGACAACGCGGCCAAGGTCGTCTGATTGTGTCAATCAGGTGCAAAAATTTTTTGTGAAGCTCCGAAAAGCATTGAAATATAAGGATTCTTCAGCTTTCGGAGCTTTCACACCCGTCCTACTCATTGAGTCATTTTAGGACAAAAATCGACATTTTATTCAAAGATGTGAGCCAGTCGTTTCTGACTGGCTCTTTGTTATGCTGTTGCAAACAGATCATCGAACTTCCAGATGATTTCTATATTCTGATTGTCCGTGACATTGATACGCTCAACCGCATCATACATCAGTTCTTTCAGAGCTTCATCATTCATGGAACTTGTACGCTCAACGATTGCTTGTTCCTGCTTTGCCTGATTTTCCTTTTCAAGAAAATCTTCATACGCAACTTCTGTTTCTGCAATCAGATTTTTCAGTTCTTCCATACGCTTTTCACGCTCAGAACGGAGAGTGATGAACTCCTCCTTGGTTATGCGTCCCTCACGATAGTCAAGGTAACTTTGAACCTTCTGGGTATCACCACTTTCCAACTCGCTTACAAGTACCTTCAGACGCTGTCTGAGCAAAGTTCCTTCAGAAGTTGTATTCTGAATTTTACCCACAGTTTCGACCGTCATAACGGCAATTTGAGCCTTTAACGCAGCCAGAACAACTTCTTCAATATCCGTCCTGTCCCATCTGACTGATTTGCACGGTTCTTCATCGGTGTCCCAATACGGAGTTACGCAGTAGAAGTGAACATCCGTGCCAAAGGTTCTTTGGAGCTTACGACCGCAATGAGCGCAATAGAATGGAAATGAGTTTTCTTTGTTCTTCTTTGTGTGGGGTCTGACCTTACGCAGAGCCGCCTGTGCTGCTTCAAATTCTTCTGTTGTCACAATGGCTTCATGGGCATTCTCGTGATAAATCCAATCTTCCTTTGGAACTCTACGCTGTGACTTCGCACGAATCACCATGCTCTCACGAGTGTGATTCACCATGCAACCGGTGTACTTGACATTCTTCAACATATCCAATATTCGGTTATGTGTCCATAACGCTTTGGAAGGGCTGTCTTTTCTTCTGGCAACACCTTTGTACTGTTGCGGAGTGAGGATGCCCTCAGCATTTAACTCTCTGGCAACCTGACTGGTGGATTTACCAGCGATAACATCGGTGAAAATCCTGCGTACAATCGGTGCCGTTTCGGGGTCAATAATCATCTGATGCTTGTTTTTCGGAGAAACCTTGTAGCCATAAGTACAGCAGGTGATATAGCCACCATTACGCTGTTTTGTTCTCATAGCCGACTTGACCTTTTTGGAAAGGTCTTTACTGTAGTAATCGTAAATCAGGTTACGAAAGGCAATGTCCATACCTGCGGTATTGCCAAGATACTTTTCGCTATCGTAATGGTCGTTAATGGAAATCATTCTGACACCAAGAAACGGAAAAATGTGTTCCAGGTAGTCGCCTACTTCCAGATAGTCACGACCAAAACGGGAAAGGTCTTTGACAATCACGATATGGATTTCACCGGCACGGATAAGATCAATCATCCTCTGAAAGTCCGGTCGCTCAAAGTTCGTGCCACTAAAGCCATCGTCGCAGAACTCCATCTGCGGCAGATTAGAAAGGTAAGGGTTTTGTTCGATATGTCGCTGGATCAGCTGACGCTGTGCAGTAACGCTGTTACTTTCATCCTTCGCCCTGTTGGTTCTCTTGTCTACATCTTCCAGAGAAAGACGGAGATAGATGCCAATGCACTTTTTCATATTACGCAACCTCCTTCCTGAGAATGTCGATAGTATCGTAGATAGCCTTGAACTCGTCCATGTGGTTGAACTCAATACTCAGAGAGCTATCTTCGTTCATCTTCATAGAAACAATCATTGCATCCACCATTTCGGCAGTAACCTCGGTGGCATTGTGATATTTCTTTACAAGTTCAGCCCATTTCTTTTCACCACGGAGCTGTTCTTCAAATCTGTTCGTGGTTCCTTCAAGCTCTGCCAACAGCTTTTCCAAGCGTTTGATCTCGCCCAGAATGACTTCACGGGTCTGTGCATAATCCTCATCAGAGATAAGACCCTCACGCAAATCTCGATAAAGCCCTCCAAACAACCCCTTTTTTTGGTCGAGCTTCTTTTTCAGAGATTTGGGTTCATCTTTCTGTCCATTCTGCTTCGCCATGGCTTTCTTCATAGCCAACAACTGATGCAGACTGTCCTGCATATCTACAAACAGGTCAAGTTGTGCCTGGATTGTAGAAAGCACAGCTTCATCCAAGTCTGCTTTACGCATCTTTTTCGCATTGCAGGCTCTTGTGCCATGCTCGGCATAGGTCGGACACTTAAAGGTAAAGTACACCTTGTCTTTCTTTGTGCTGAAAGAACGGACAAGTTTCATTACAGAGCCACAGTCAGCACAGGTGAATTTCTTCCCATAGATGTTTACGGCTTTCGGTAAGTGGTCATACTTACCGCTGTTTGCCTTTGACTTTTCAGCGGCAGCATTGTTGATAGCCTGAACCTTATCGAACAGTTCCTGTTCAATAATAGGCTCATGGGTATTCTCAACGATGATCCAGTTCTGTTCCTCTGTACGATGGAAGGAGATACCGGCATATAAACATTGAGAAGCCTTTCTCTGAGCCAAATGACCCAGATAAGTAATATCCTTCAGAATCTCAGTAATCATGTGCTTGTTCCAGAGGATAACACGGTCTTTTTGGTTGTTGTTCGTAACAATGCCACGGTTCGCTTTGTACTGCCCCGGAGAGAGAACACCGCTGTCATTGAGCTTCTTATTGATGCCCATGTAGCTCATACCTTCGCTACGCCACAGAAAAATCTGCTTTACAACAGGTGCGGTTTCCGGGTTAATAATCAGCTGCTTCTTATTGTTTGGGTCTTTCAGGTATCCATACTTTTCCCATGCACCAATAAAGTCGCCGTTTTCCATCTTGCTTCTCAGGGCAGATGATACCTTGCGAGAGATGTCTTTGGCGTAGTAATCGTTGATGATATTGGAAAGGGACACAGAAAGCTGACCGCTTGCTTCTACGGTGTCGGTATCAAAACCATCATTGATAGCAATGAAACGGATACCGAAGAACGGACAGATTTTTTCAAGGAACTCACCGGTCTCGATATAGTTACGCCCAAGTCTGGAAAGGTCTTTTACTATGTTACCATAGCGGACTGCGAAAATCCAGTTTGTCACCGCATTAGTATCTCGCCAATTTCTTCCAACGGATTTATCCGTTACATAGAAGCAATCATGTTGATGAAGTTGTCAGTAATCGTATTC
>ENA-OYXY01000831-OYXY01000831.1-human-gut-metagenome-genome-assembly--contig:-NODE-831-length-13711-cov-5.663664_pt1 | contig 13711 bp, 9 predicted proteins | sample MGYA00244058_ERZ653438 | MGnify/ENA primary metagenome ERZ653438 (study PRJEB26926, sample SAMN06165026) | human gut metagenome | biome: ENVO:00009003; feature: ENVO:2100002; material: ENVO:00002003... | reverse complement strand
ATCTACACAAGGCTATTCGTCGGCAGCGTCAGATGTGTATAAGAGACAGCTCTACTACAGTCCACAGATATGGTGCAGTGACAATACAGATGCCATAAACCGTACAAGAATACAGTATGGCACATCATTCTTCTATCCGGTATCGTCCATGGGAGCGCATGTATCGGCAGTGCCAAATCATCAGACCGGCAGAGTGACAAGCCTTAAAACAAGAGGCATCACAGCCATGGCAGGAACCTTTGGCTATGAGCTGAATCCGGCCCTTCTGTCGGATGAGGAAAAGGAAGAAATCAGAGAGCAGATCAAGACCTTTAAGAAGTATGAGATGCTTATAAATGAGGGCACCTACTGGCGCCTTACAAGCCCATTTGAGGATGAGGTGGCTGCGTGGATGTCTGTCTCAAGGGCAAAGGACAGGGCGCTTGTGAGCGTGGTTCGTCTGTATGCGGAGGCAAACGCGGCTGCTTGCTATGTGAAGCTTAAGGGCTTGGAGTCGGATGCAGTATATATTGAGGAAAATACCGGCAGGCAGTACACAGGTGCAGCACTGATGAATGCCGGAATACCGCTTCCGTTTGCAACAAAGGAGTATGAGGCATATCAGTTTTCATTTATCAGGCTTGATGAGGCAAAGAAGCTGTATGATGAGATAAAGAAGGTGTGCGGCAATCTAAAATTAAGTGAGGCTGACACTGCAGATAGTTCTTCTGATAAACGTATTGTAATAAGCATCTACGGCGGCTCAGGCTCAGGAAAGACAACGATTGCAGCAGCCCTGCAGCAGTATTTTTTGAAGGATAATACAGCCTGCTATGTGCTGACCGGGGACAATTATCCACACCGTATCCCGATGAGAAACGACGAAGAACGCCTTAATGTGTATAACGAGTCCGGCGAGGATGGCTTACGTGGATATCTTGGAACACCTAAGGAGATTGACTTTGACAGGATTAACAAGGAGCTTTCAGAGTTTAAGGAAGGAAAAGATATAATTGAGATAAAGCATATGGGCCGCCAGGACGGTGATATCTCATATGATGAAACTGATTTTACAGGAATTAAGGTGCTCATCCTGGAGTGGACCCACGGAGGAAGCGAATACCTTAAGGGTGTTGATATACCTGTATTTCTGGAGAGTTCGCCTGAGGAGACTAAGGCGCGCCGCATTAAGAGAGGACGTGACGAAAACGCCGCAAGCCCTTTCATATGCCGCGTGGTAGAGTTGGAGCAGGAAAAGCTTGATTTACAGAGTAAAAATGCGCGTATAGTAGTTGGAAAGGATGGCAAAGTCTATGAACAATAAACCTATGCTTAACGCATATCCTGACAGTCTGGGCGGTAAGCTTTCCGATATCGCAGCGCTGCTCAAAAAGAAGGAAATGCAGGACACATTCTCATCATTTTATATTCTGCCAAGCCTGTATCATTCGGATTTGGATCGCGGATTTTCGGTCGTGGACTACAATCTGAATGAGGAGCTTGCGACAATAGAGGATTTATCGCAATTGAAGGAGCTGGGGATTGACTTAAAGCTTGACTTTATTTTAAATCATGCTTCAGCACAGTCACCACAGTTCAAGGATCTTGTGGAAAAGGGCGATGAGTCGGAGTACCGGGATTTTTTCATAGACTGGAACAAATTCTGGGAAGGTCATGGAGTCATGACGGACGAGGGCTACATACAGCCTGATGAGTCATGCTTAAAGCAGATGTTTTTCAGAAAGCCGGGGCTTCCGATTCTCATGGTGGAGTTTCCGGATGGACGAAGGGTGCCATACTGGAACACATTTTACCAGGAGGTGCATGGCAGAGAATATCTGGGGCAGATGGATTTAAATATAAAGTCCGAAAAGGTATGGGATTTTTATCGTGAAACACTTGAAAAAATAGCATCCTACGGTGCGGCTATTGTGCGGCTCGATGCATTTGCCTATGCGCCTAAGGCACCGGGGAAAAAGAATTTCCTGAATGATCCTGAGACCTGGGAATTTCTACAGCAGATCCATGAGCTTGCAGCTCCGCTCGGGCTGACTCTGCTGCCTGAAATACACGCGGCATATGAGGAGAAAATATACAAAACCCTTGCAGATAAGGGCTATGCCACATATGATTTCTTTTTACCGGGACTGGTAATTGACGCGATTGAGAACAGGAGAGCAGATTACCTTGCAAAATGGGCGCGTGAGGTTGTGGATGATAAAATCTCCACTGTCAATATGCTTGGCTGCCATGACGGCATACCTCTTCTGGATTTAAAGGGTCTGCTTCCGGAGGACGATATTCGCTCGCTTATAGATTTGATTGTATCTCGTGGCGGCATGGTCAAAAATCTTCATGGACAGAAGAATATATATTATCAGGTCAATGCCACATATTACAGTGCGCTTGGTGAGTCTGACAGCAAAATGCTTCTGGCCCGTGCTATTCAGATGTTCATGCCGGGCAAGCCGCAGGTATGGTATCTGGACCTCTTTGCAGGCAAAAATGACCATGAGGCGGTAAGACGTGCAGGGGAATCAGGACATAAGGAAATCAACAGGACAAACCTCAGTGCTTCCGATATTGAGGAGGCGCTAAAAAAGGATGTTGTTGCAAAGCAGCTTGAGCTGCTTCGCATGAGAAACACCCATAAGGCGTTTGAGAAGGGAGCTGTCATCACAGTAGCAGGAGAAGGACCAAAGCTTTCAATCCGCTATGATAACGGTGAAGCATATGCGCTTCTAACGGTGGATTTTGAAGCCGGAGCGTATGAGATTGAGCTGAGCTGATGAAATCAGATTACTCATATATAATGTGTTTAGCAGATGTGCAAACTCACAATCGAAAAAACGATTGTGAGTTTTTTTATGAGAAAAATCATTTAATTGACTCGTAAAAGTATCAGCTATAAGGTATAATGATTACTATACAAAATCAGGAGAGCATTTAAAAGATGATAAGAGGTGATAAAGGCTAATGGAATACGAGCACATAACCCACTCCTTTAAGCCTGTCTATGACGAAAACAGCCGAATCCTCATACTCGGAACGCTTCCATCCGTAAAATCCAGGGAAAACAATTTCTATTACGGACACAAGCAGAACCGTTTCTGGAAGCTGCTTGCGTATCTGTTGGATGAACCGGTGCCGGAGACGATAGATGAGAAAAAATATATGCTGTTGAAAAAGCACATAGCCATATGGGATGTGATACAAAGCTGTGACATCAGGGGTTCGAGCGACAGCAGTATCAGAAATGTAACACCAACGGATATAAGAAAAATCCTTGAAACATCCGATATAAAACAGATATATGCAAACGGAAATAAAGCAGGAGCGCTTTATAAGAAATATCAGCTTCCTCTGACAGGAATGGAGGCAGTTACATTGCCGTCCACAAGCCCTGCAAATGCGGCATGGTCATTTGAAAGGCTATGCGAAGCATGGACACGGATACTTGTAAACCTTTAGAGATTTATATATAGAGGTAAAATTTACTTATGAAAACAATAGAATTTGATACACATTTTTACAAAAAGCTGTGGACACTCATGGTTCCGATAATGGTGCAGAATCTGATGCTGGCGCTGGTGGCGGTGGCTGATGCTTTCATGCTCGGAGGACTGGACCAGAACTATATGTCAGCAGTTTCGCTTGCCACACAGATACAGTTCATCCAGAACATGTTTCTATCAGCAGCTACAGCAGGGCTTGCAATACTCGGAGCACAGTATTGGGGCAAGCAGGACATAAAGGCGCTCGATGACATATTCGCTCTTGCAATCAGGATATGTGGCATAGTATCGGTGCTGTTTTTCGTGGCATGTGCATTTTTTCCACGATATCTGATGCTTATTTTCACAAACGAGCCGGTGCTTATAGATTATGGTGTAAGCTACCTTAAAATAGCTTCTTTTTCATATTTATTAACAGGTTTTTCGCAGTGTTATATAGTCATGATGAAGATATCAGAGCACGCGGGTACTGCGGCGGCAGTCAGCTCAATTACAGTGCTTATAAACATAATGCTCAATGCCATATTTATCTATGGTGCATTTGGCATCGAGAGCATGAATGTGAGGGGAGCGGCACTTGCCACACTCATATCAAGAGTAGTGGAGCTTATGCTTTCAATCACATTTTCGTACAGACCGGGATATATCAGGCTTAAAATCCGGGAGCTTTTTGCAAGGAACAAGGAGCTGTCAGCAGATTTTATGAAGTGCTCCGGACCGATTCTCGGAGCAAGCCTTGTATGGGGAATAGGCTTTACATCGTACTCTACATTTATGGGACACATGGGAACAGACGCAGCAGCGGCCAACTCCGTCGCAGCGGTTGTGCGTGATATCATTTGCTGTCTCAGTGCAGGTATATCAAGTGCAGCAGGCATTATGATAGGAAATGAGCTTGGCGCAGGAAATTTAAAGCGTGGAAAAGCATATGGCATCAGAATGGCAAAGCTGTCATTTTTGTGTGGAGCTGTTATGACAGTGCTTATGGCGGTTTCAGCACCGGTGATTTTACATTTTGTAAAGCTCACACCGCAGGCTGCAGAGTATCTGAAGCAGTTATTCGGTGTACTTGCTTTCTACATGATTGGACGATCGGTAAATGAAATAATCATAAACGGTGTCTTTGGTTCGGGAGGAGATACGATGTTTGATATGTACTCTCTTGCTGTTACGATGTGGGGCATAGCAATACCGCTTGCAGTTGCAGGCACATATTTTTTGAACTGGCCGGTGGTTGTGGTATATGCGTGCACCTGCGTGGATGAGATTGGAAAGATACCGTGGACACTCATACATTTTAAAAAATACAAGTGGGTAAAGGATTTGACAAGATAATGGAAAATGTATGAAAACAAGCGTGTGCGCAGGGAGTAGGTCGGATTTAACGCTAAACTTATTTGAACAAAAAGAGGATATTGAATTGCGGCATCAGCTGTCAAGGGATAACGTAATTTATATGAGAGGGGGTATTTCATGCAGGAAATATACAGAGTAAAGACAAGTCCGGTGGCATTATCGGACAATATGATAATAGGTGAAAAATACAGGATTACATTCCTGACAGAGGCGCTTGTCCGTCTGGAATACAGTGAAGATGGCGTATTCGAGGATAGGGCAACACAGACAGTATTGTTCAGGGATTTTCAAAAGACCGGCTATCATGTGGTGCGTAACGCTGATGGAATTGAGGTTCATACATCAATGCTGCACCTGATATATAATGAGAAGGAGTTCTCATCACATGGACTGAGTATACAGATTAAGGGAAACCTGAGCGCATATCACAGCATCTGGCATTATGGCGAGAAGGTGCATGATTTGCAGGGTACAGCGCGTACACTTGATGACGTAAACGGAGAGGTTGAGCTTGGACACGGTGTCGTTTCACGCTTTGGATATTCAATTCTTGATGACAGTAAATCACAGATTTTACTTGACGATGGATGGATTGAGCCAAGAAAAAAAGGTGTGTTTGATTTGTATTTCTTTGGATACGGACATGATTATAAACAGGCGCTCAATGATTTTTACAGGCTTTGTGGCAAGACTCCGATGCTTCCGCGATATGCACTGGGAAACTGGTGGAGCAGATATTATAAATACTCAGAAGAAAGCTATATGGAGCTGATGGACAAATTCGATGAAAAGAATATCCCGTTCACAGTAGCTGTAATAGATATGGACTGGCATCAGGTTGATGTGGATCCTAAATACGGAAGCGGCTGGACAGGATATACTTGGAACAAAAAGCTTTTCCCGGATCCGAAGCGCTTTCTTGGAAAGCTCCATGACAGAGGAATGCATACTACCCTGAATGTGCATCCAGCGGATGGTGTGCAGGGCTGTGAAGAAATGTATGTTGATATGGCAAAGGAAATGGGCGTGGATTATGAAAATGAGGACCCGGTTGTATGTGATCCGGCAAGCCCAAAGTTTATGGATGCATATTTTAAGTATCTTCATCATCCGAGAGAGGCTGAAGGTGTGGATTTCTGGTGGATTGACTGGCAGCAGGGCAGCAACTGCAAGGTTGAAGGATTGGATCCGCTATGGATTTTTAATCATTTTCATTATCTCGATAATAAAAGAGACGGCAGGCGTCCAATGACATTTTCGCGCTATGCAGGTCCGGGAAGCCATAGATATCCGATTGGATTTTCGGGAGATACACATATTACATGGGAGTCGCTTGATTTTCAACCGTATTTTACAACGACAGCGACAAACATCGGATATGGATGGTGGAGCCATGATATTGGCGGACATATGCTTGGCTACAAGGATGATGAGCTGACAGCCAGATGGACACAATATGGTATATTCTCTCCGATAATGCGTCTGCACAGCTCATGCAGCGAATTTAACGGCAAGGAGCCGTGGCGATTTAAAAAAGAGACTGAGGAAGCGATGGAGGCAGCGCTCAGACAGAGGCATTGTATGATTCCGTATCTGTATACCATGAATTATCGCAGCTATGCTGAGAATATGCCGCTGATTGAGCCTATGTATTATGAGTATCCTGAAAATGCAGAGGCTTATGAGGTAAAGAATCAGTATTTCTTTGGCAGCCAGCTTATGGCAGCGCCTGTTACAACTCCACGTATTAAGGGACTTAATGTGGCAAAAACCAAAGTATGGTTCCCGGAGGGCATCTGGTATGATATCTATACAGGCATGCGCTATGATGGTGGAAGAATGCTGGAGGTTTACAGGGATTTGAGCAGCATACCTGTGTTTGCGAAGGCTGGAGGCATACTTGTGTGTGCAGATGCTGATGAGCTTGATGCAAGATCTGTTATCAAAAATCCTGATGTATTATGTGTCAGGGTATTCCCGGAGGCTGATGGTGAGTTTGAGCTATACGAGGATGACAATGAATCCTGCGGATATGTGGATGGCAGATGTGTGACCACAGCTATGAAATATTCTGCGGATAAAGATATGTTTGTCATTTCTCCGGCAGATGGAGATACATCATTAATACCTGACAACAGAACCTATAAGCTTGTCTTTGAAAGAAGAACCGAGGCAGCAGCCGATAAGGTAAAGGTATCCGTGGATGGTAAAGAGGTATGGGCAAAGAATAAATATGATAATGAAAACAGAAAGCTCATCGTTACTGTAAATGCATCGACAGCGAGCAAAATAAGCGTTGCAATATCGAAAGACACAGTAGCGCTTGATAATCAAATCGAAAAAAGATGCTTTGATTTCCTGAATCAGGCAGAGATAGGCTTTATGCTAAAGGATGAAATCTACGGTCTTATTACATCGGGAAAGAAAACAATAGTGATTTTATCAGAGCTCAAGGCAAAGGAGCTTGATACAGAGCTGTATGGTGTATTGACAGAGATACTTACAGCCTGAGGCAGTCACCGGTCATACTAGGTGTGACCGGTGACTTTCTTTGTTGTAAAAATTAAAAATGGATGATACTATTATAGTAAACGGAAGTTTTTTTATAAGAAACATCAGGAGAAACTATATAATTCAAGGGAGGATTATGCAATGGGAAATTCATATAAGAGCTGTAAAATACAGGACAACACAGCAGAGCTGATCTACGAGAACGGCAGTCTGTTTGTTACCATATTTGAAAACAACATAGTGCATGTTGCACAAAAACCCGGCATCGAAAGTGTTGCAATAGAGGAAGGCTTTATTCCGAAGGCTGCCACACCGGACGTGACCTGCAAGGATACGTCTGATGCCAAGGGGACCGCAGCAGAAGCCGGTGTAAGCGATGCAGCAGTTAAAGCAGTCATCCGCGCAATGGATATTACTGTATATGTGAAGGATAACGAGAAGCTTGATATTTATTACAAAGGGAAGCTTGTGCTTTCAGATTATGAAAAAGCACGCAAAAAGAGTGAGAAGAATCCGTACGAGGATCTTGCCATCGCAGAGCTTGAGGGGCATACTGTCGGAAAAGATGAAGAAAAAACTGACTCTGTTGCCATCATCAAAAAGCTTGGAAAGGATGATGCTATTTACGGTCTGGGAGATAAGCCGGGATGCCTCAACAAGCGTGGATATTCATATGTAAACTGGAACACGGATGATCCTGCGCCACATGTGGACAGCTTCAAATCGCTGTACAAATCCATACCGTTTTTTATCGTGCTGGGCGATGAATATTGCTATGGAATTTTTGCGGATAATACCTACAAGACAACCTTTGATTTCGGTTATGAAAACACAGATTACTATTTCGTCGAGCATGAGAAGGGCGAGCTGGACTACTATTTTATGCTGGGAAATGATATGGCAGAGGTGGTAGGACTTTATACATCACTGACAGGCACCACACCGCTTTATCAGAGATGGATATATGGCAGCCATCAGAGCCGCTGGGGCTATTACACACAGGATGAGGTGCTTGATATAGCTGACAAATTCCGCGAGCTTGATATCCCATGCGATGTGATACATATGGATATCGATTACATGAATGGCTACAGGGTATTCACCTTTGATGACAAGAAATTCCCGGATGTAAAGGGTCTTTCAGAGAAGCTTGCTGACAGGGGTGTGAAGCTCATATCCATCATTGACCCGGGTGTGAAAAAGGATGAGGACTATTTCATGTACAAAGAGGGCATGGAGATGGATGCATTTGCACATGATACAGATGGCAGTGTATATGAAAATGCTGTCTGGCCGGGAACATCGGTATTTCCGGACTTCACAAAGCAAAGCGTCAGAAGCTGGTGGGGAGACAAGACAAAGATACTTCTCGAGCACGGTATCAGTGGCATATGGAATGATATGAATGAGCCTGCAAGCTTCAACGGACCACTGCCGGATGATGTGCAGTTTGAGTATGGAGCACATGAAAAGGTTCACAATATTTACGGACATTTTATGGCAAAAGCCACATATGAGGGACTTGCGAAAAATGATGGTGGAAAACGTCCGTTTGTACTTACCAGGGCTGCATATGCCGGAAGCCAGAAATACTGCGGTGGCTGGACCGGAGACAATCACAGCATCTGGGCGCATATAGCACTTTCGCTTGAGCAGGTGTGCAATCTGTCAGTCAGCGGACTTGCCATGTGCGGCAGCGATATAGGCGGTTTCGGAAGTGATACTACACCGGAGCTTCTTGTCAGATTTTATGAGGCAGCAGTATTTGTGCCGTTTTTCAGAAATCATTCAGCGATGGGAACACGCAGACAGGAGCCTTGGCAGTTTGACGAGACTACGATAGATGCAGTCAGAAAGACAGTAAAGCTCAGATACAGATTTATCCCATATATCTATGATCTGGCACATGAGTGTGAAAAGACAGGAGCACCTATCGTGCGCCCGCTCGTATACGAGTATCCTGCAGATAAGCATGTGAGAAATATTTCCGATGAATATATGCTCGGAAGCTTTGTACTGGTTGCACCTGTGATCGCACCGGGCAAGGAGGCAAGAGAGGTTTATCTGCCTGACGGCGACTGGTATGATTACTACACAGGCGAAAAATACAGTGGCGGCAGATATATTTTAGCAGATGCACCACTTGATAAAGTACCTGTCTTCATAAAAGCAGGAGCCATTATCCCTGTAGCAGACGGAGAAATCCGCTCTACAGAGGACATTACAGAGGATAAGATCAGTATACTGACATATCCGGGCAAGGGCAGCTTCGTGCATTATCAGGATGACAATGAGACGTTCGCATACAGAGACGGTGCATATAATGCTGTTGAGTATACCCTGGATGGGGAGACGCTCGAGAAGAGGGTGTTGCATAAGGGATTGTAAAAATACATAACCTTAAATTTAAAATTCAATATCAACCTCTACAGGGCAGTGGTCTGAACCGAGCACATCGGTATGGATCGCTGCCTTTTGCAGTTTATCATTGATGCGCTTTGATGTGATAAAGTAGTCGATACGCCAGCCTGCGTTCTTCTCGCGAGCCTTAAAACGGTATGACCACCAGGAATATATACCCTCGGCATCCGGATAAAAGTATCTGAAGGTATCGGTAAAGCCGGAACCTAAAAGCTCCGTCATTTTAGCACGTTCCTCATCTGAAAAACCTGCATTTTTGCGGTTTGTTTTTGGATTTTTCAGGTCGATTTCATTGTGTGCGACATTCAGATCACCGCACAGTACGACAGGCTTTTTGGCATCGAGAGTCTTAAGGTATTCACGGAAATCATCCTCCCACTGCATACGGTACGGCAGCCTTTTCAGCTCATTCTGTGAGTTTGGAGTGTAACAGGTTACGAGATAGAAATTGTCATATTCGAGCGTGATGACACGTCCTTCCTTATCATGCTCATCAATGCCTATGCCGTAAGACACTGATAATGGCTCATTTTTTGCAAAAATGGCTGTGCCGGAATAGCCTTTTTTTTCGGCATAATTCCAGTACTGGTGATAGCCCGGCAGGTCAAGGTCAATCTGTCCCGCCTGCAGCTTGGACTCCTGTATACAAAAGAAATCCGCATCTATACTGTTAAAAAAATCAAGGAAACCTTTCTGGACGCATGCGCGCAGTCCGTTTACATTCCACGATATAAATTTCATGTCTTAGTCCTCCATATCACTGCAATCTCCTAATAAAATAATAAAATCGCATTTTCTTTTTGGCAATTTTACTACAAAATCGCATTTTTTAAAAGCGGTTTGTATCTGCAGATTGAACTTTTTCCATAAAATACGTATAGAGTAAGAAAATACGCAAGTAAAATTTCTTACAGCACATCGCTTCCATCAGGAATCTTTGAGATGATAGTTCGGTTGATCCTGATTAAGAATAATGTCGAAACAGTAAAGGATATCACCTCTGCTATCGGGAAAGCCCACCATACAGCGTGAAGTCCACCAAGCTTTGAAAGGATGTATGCTGCCGGAATTAAAACCACAAGCTGACGCATGATTGATACGATCATGGAAAAGACAGCCTTTCCCAAAGCCTGGAATACTGTGCCGACGATAATACAAAACCATGCAATGAGGAAATGCACTCCGATTATTCTGAGCGCCGGAACACCGATTTTGAGCATATCGTCAGAGGCGCTGAACATTCCAAGAAGCACCTTTGGTATGAACTCAAAGCAGGCAAAGCCAAAGAACAGCAGACAGAATGCGGTTATCAGGCTGACCTTTATTGTCTTAACCATACGCTTTCTGTTCTGTGCACCGTAGTTGAAGGCGATGATAGGTGTGATTCCGTTGTTCAGTCCGAATACAGGCATAAAGAAGAAGCTCTGCAGCTTGAAATAAACACCGAAAACAGCAGCGGCAGTCGATGAAAAGCCGATAAGTATTCTGTTCATGGCATATGTCATTATAGAGCCTATAGACTGCATGATGATTGACGGAATACCGATAGCATAAATGGTTCCCATGATTTTGAAATCCGGGCTGTAGCCCTTGAAGCTCAGGCTGATTTCATGATTGAATTTGTGGTTGCAGGCAAAGGCAACAACGGCGGCTACGCACTGTCCCACAACGGTTGCCACGGCTGCACCGGTAGCACCGAGCTTAGGGAAGCCAAGCAGTCCAAAGATCATGATAGGATCCAGAATGATATTTGTGATGGCACCGCAAAGCTGTGAGGTCATGCTGAAAATAGTTCTTCCTGTCGATGTAAGCACCCTCTCAAAAAAGATTTCCGCAAAAATACCAAATGAAAAAATCATAACAGTACTCAGGTAGCTCACACCCATATCCATGATTTCGATATCAGCATTTCCAATCTGACTCATGTAAAAAGGCTTTACGATTGTAAGTCCGAGAATCAGAAATATTACGTAGCTGAATGCATATAGCACGGCACCGTTGATGCCGATTTTGTTGGCCTCGTCGTATTTATGGGCGCCGAGGGACTTTGACAGCAGCGCGTTTACACCTACACCTGTACCGGTTGCGACAGCGATGATGAGTGTCTGCAAAGGGAAGGCAAGTGAAACTGCCGTGAGTGCGTTTTCGGACAGCTTTGCAACGAAAATACTGTCCACGATGTTGTATAGAGCCTGTACGAGCATGGAAATCATCATAGGCAAAGACATGTTAAATACAAGTCTGCCTATAGGCATGGTTCCCATCTTGTTCTCTGTTACAGGGGCTGAATTTGTTTCCTGACTCATAATTCCTCCTATTGTAAATGATTGTAATTTAAACTTCCGGCATTATATATGTAGGAAGCTTTAGTTATTAAAATTAAAATCACCGGTAGATTAGCCGGTGTTTAAAATGTGCAACAAAGCGCCAATTACATATAATACCATGACTGCAGGATACTTTCAAGGTATTATATAACTGTTAAATCATATCATAATAGTTAATGAAAAAATGCCTCAAAAAGTATAGCATTGCAGGGTATAAATTACAATAACCGCTTGACAAAATGACAGAGAGATATATAATTAGTTCAAAAATGAATAATTCAAAAATGTATAACAAAGCAGCAAAATAGGAAAAGGAAAGAAGGAATATCACATATGAAATTTAACTTTGAGTTTGCAGAGAAAATTTCGCGAACCTACAGCGATGAGTGCAGACCACTGTGTCATGAGCTAAAGCTTCCGCAGACAGCCTTTGATATACTCATGTTTCTGGCGAACAATCCGGAATATAAGACGGCAAGGGATATAGTTGAAATAAGAAAAATCAAGGCAAATCTTGTGTCTGTAAATGTTGATAAGCTTGTGAATGAAGGCTATCTGGAGAGAAAACCTGTGGAAAATGATAGGAGGAAGACGGAGCTTGTCTGTACAAAAAAGGCCGGGACTGTCATTGAAAGAGGAAGGCGTATACAGCAGCAGTTTACAGCAAATCTGTTTGCAGGGATAGATGAGGAGCAGAAAAAGCAGCTGACGATTGTTATGGAACAGCTTGAGAATAATATGGATGAAATAATCAGGAGGAAATCACACAAATGAGCACATTAATAACTATAATAGTAACATTTTTTGCCGGTATGGGTGCAGGCCTTGGAACCGGCTTTGCGGGACTAAGCGCAGCAGCAGTAATAAGCCCTATGCTCATTACATTTTTGGGAATGGATCCTTATATGGCAGTGGGAATAGCCCTGTCGTCTGATGTACTTGCCAGCGCAGTGTCAGCCTATACATATGGAAAGAACAAGAACCTTGATGTAAAAAACGGGCTCATAATGATGGTCATGGTTTTATGCTTCACGGTTGTCGGAAGCTATGTATCAAGCCTCGTGCCGTCAGCAACAATGGGCAACTTTTCGGTATTTATGACATTTTTACTCGGAATCAAGTTTATAGTCCGTCCTGTCATGACAACAAAGGAGGCCATGCAGGGAGTTTCAGCTAAAAAGAGAGCTATCCAGTCAATCATCTGCGGTGTGCTTATCGGATTTATCTGTGGCTTCATAGGCGCAGGCGGTGGTATGATGATGCTCCTCATCCTCACATCAGTGCTTGGCTATGAGCTTAAGACTGCAGTCGGAACGAGCGTATTTATCATGGCATTTACAGCCTTTACAGGAGCTGCCTCGCACTTTGCCATCGGTGGAAAACCGGACTGGTTTGTGCTGATTTTATGTATTGGATTTACACTCCTTTGGGCGAGAATTGCAGCGGTCTTTGCAAACAAGGCATCCGCAAAAACCTTAAACCGTGCCACAGGTATTGTGCTTGTAATACTTGGCATCGTGGTATTTGCATTTTCGCTTCTTAGCTGATTTTATGAATATACAACTACAAGATCAGACAGCCGCGGCTTGCAAATGCGCGTGG
>ENA-OYXY01000793-OYXY01000793.1-human-gut-metagenome-genome-assembly--contig:-NODE-793-length-14144-cov-5.695223_pt1 | contig 14144 bp, 8 predicted proteins | sample MGYA00244058_ERZ653438 | MGnify/ENA primary metagenome ERZ653438 (study PRJEB26926, sample SAMN06165026) | human gut metagenome | biome: ENVO:00009003; feature: ENVO:2100002; material: ENVO:00002003... | reverse complement strand
TATTCGTCGGCAGCGTCAGATGTGTATAAGAGACAGGCACAGGTCCGCACGCTGCAGGCACAGTGTGCGGACCGTCCTTATATCAATAATAACTCATCATATCCATAATGAGGTATCAATCCTCCTCGATGACGTGCATCTCGAGAAAATCAAAGTCGATATCCTCCACAAAATTATCCTTCGTAAAGCGTGTCTTTCCATGCCTCTTGAAATCACTTACGTTGCTGTCAAGCCAGATGGGCTTTCCCAGGTCAAAAGCAAGGCAGGCATCCTCAAGTGCCTTAAAAATCTTGTGTGTACGTGTGTCATCACTGTCATTTTCTATTGTAATATCACGCATCAGGTGCGTGTCAGTATAAATCTTAAACCAAATACGCATATTATTCTCCCAAAAGTCTTCTCTGACGATTGCACTCATACATGAGCAAAGTGGCTGATATTGCGGCATTAAGCGACTCCACAGCCCCCTCCATAGGGATGCGGATATATGTGTCCGCCATGTCAGCTATCTCATCTGATAATCCATTGCCCTCATTTCCTATCATAAAGCCACAGGCTCCGGTGTAGTCCGGTCTGTCATAAGAACACTTACCCTTTAAATGAGCTGCGTAGAGAGAAACTCCCTTTGACTTTGCATACTCTATAGTCTCCGGAAGGTCATCTGTGATGTAAAACGGCACACGGTAGAGTGAGCCCATGGTTGAGCGCACAGTCTTTGGATTAAAAATGTCCACTGTTGTGCGATTCATTATAATACCGCTTACACCTGCGCCCTCACCGGTACGGATCATAGTGCCTAAGTTTCCCGGATCCTGTATACTCTCAAGCACAAGAAGCTCTGTCTTGTCGCCCTTAAAAAGTTCATCTATCTCATAGTGCGGCATCTTTACTATAGCGAGCACACCCTGCGGAGTCTGCGTGTCAGACATGCTCTTAAACACCGAGTCACTCACTATTTCCGTTTTATCAAGGAAACGCTTCTTCTCTTCCTTAAACCTGTCATCATAAAAAAATGACTCAGACATATATACGGCACTTACCCAGTCATATGGCGCCTCAAAGCTCATCTTTGGACCCTCAACCACGAATACGCCCTGCTTTTTCCGCTCCTTTGCCTTGCTTAAAAGAGCCTGCACATTTTTTATGCTTTTGTTTGATGCACTTGTAATCATTTTCTTCTCTTTCTATATTGATGATATGAGTGTCAAAAAGTATTTTGCCCCTCATTTATGATTAACATTCGTCTTTCTCCGAATGCATAAATGCCCCTGCACCGGCACATGCACGCAATTACCTGCATTTGATGTGCCGGATACAAGGGCATTATATTTATCGTAACTATATTAGGTACTAAACCAGAGATTTAGAGATATCGTACATGTACTCGTCTACACTCTTCTTCATAGCAAGTGCCTCGTCGATATCGAAATCTACGAAATTGCCATCCTTGTGGGCAATAACTCTGTTTGACTTGCCCTCGCAGAGTAAATCAACTGCCATAGCGCCCATGATTGTAGCATATACACGGTCCTTGCATGAAGGGCTTCCACCTCTTTGCATATGTCCAAGGATAGTTGCTCGAGTCTCGATGCCTGTAGCAGCCTCGATTTCCTTAGCCATCTCCTGTGAATGTCCTACACCCTCAGCATTGATGATGATGTAATGCTGCTTGCCGAGCTCTCTTGCGTGAGCTACTCTCTCGATGAGTGCCTCAAGGTTGTTGTCATACTTCTCAGGAAGTAATACTTCCTCAGCGCCGTTTGCAAGACCACACCATAATGCAATGTATCCTGCTCCACGTCCCATAACCTCAATGATTGAGCATCTCTCATGTGATGTAGATGTATCACGTACCTTGTCAATAGCCTCCATAGCTGTGTTGCAGGCTGTATCAAAACCGATTGTGTAATCTGTACATGCGATATCAAGGTCGATTGTGCCCGGAAGACCGATTGTATTGATGCCAAGTGCAGCAAGCTTCTGCGCACCCTGGAAAGATCCGTCACCACCGATAACTACGATAGCATCGATACCATGCTTCTTACAGATTTCAGCGCCCTTCTGCTGTCCCTCTGCTGTAACGAACTCCTTACATCTGGCTGTCTGTAAGATTGTACCACCGCGTGAGATTGTGTCTGAAACGCTCTTTGAATCCATATCCACGATTTCTTCATTTAACAGACCTGCGTATCCTCTCTTGATTCCTTTAACCTTCTTGCCCTTTGAGAGAGCCTGACGAACAACGGCACGAATCGCTGCGTTCATTCCCGGTGCGTCGCCACCACTTGTAAGTACACCTATTGTGTTAATCTCTTTTGCCATTGGTATAACCTCCATATGTTAAAAAATTATCATTTATTCTAATCCCAATCTATTGTACTTGTTTTAGCACATTTTTTCAATATTCTTTTCAACAATTTTCGCATTTTCTTTGTCTAAAAATTCCAAAAGCTGCTCCATGAGCTCATTATTTGCATTTACGGAATAATTTCTGCCAAGTTTTTTCATCTGCTTTGTATCTGCGATGTAAATTATGACCTCATCTCCTCCGTCAGATTCACGGATTGTCTCAAGAAGCCTGCTCTCATTTTTCTTATAGTCCTCCATCGTATCAAACCTGAGCCATAGCTGCTTCGGAAGCTCATCAAACGGTATGATTCTCTCGCAGATTATCTTGCCGTTCTGCTCATCCTCGACTGTCGCATGTCCGATAACAAATATTTTAGCATCGTCCTGTAAATATCTCTGGTAGCGCTCGTAATCTCTCGGAAAAATAATTACCTCAACAGTTCCTGTCAGGTCCTCTATCGTGATAAAAGCCATGGCCTGATTGTACTTGGTAAACTTAATCGTCTTTGTGGCTATCATGCCTCCGATCACCACGTGCGCATTGTCCTTTATCTTTACGGCACCGCTCTCCTCTTCAAGCACAAAATCTATCGCATTTGCTGTGATGTTTTTCTTTAGGGCAGCTGCATATTTTTCCAGAGGGTGCCCGCTTAAATAGATGCCAAGCACCTCTTTTTCATAGGCCAGTGCTTCCTCAGCGTCATATTCACCAACATTTGGATACTTAAGCTCAAACGACTGCCTGTCCTCATCTGGAACAAATTCAAACAGGCTCATCTGCCCTGCCATCGTTGACTTTTTGTCATGCTGCACCCTGTCCACAATCGATGCATAAACCCTTGCCATCTGCTTTCTCGTGCCGTCGAGTGAATCGCAGGCTCCCGCCTTTATCAGATTCTCAATCGCACGCTTGTTGATAAGCTCCTTCTGGCAGGTTCTCTCGATAAAATCAGAGAGTGTGCGGTATCTGCCACCACTTTCCCGCTCCTCGATTATCTGGTCTATGACCGGCCTGCCAAGAGATTTGATGGCGTACATGCCATATCTGACATGGTCACCCTCTGCGGTAAACTCGCCCTGTCCACAGTTGATATCAGGCGGAAGCACCTTAATCCCCATATCACGACAGCTGTAAAGATACTGCGCCGCCTTGGCTGAATTGTCTATAACAGAAGTCATGAGTGCTGCCATAAATTCGACCGGATAGTAGTTTTTGAGCCATGCAGTCTGAACACTGATTTTCGCATACGCGGCTGCATGTGATTTGTTGAACGCATACTTAGCAAAATCAACCATCGAATCGTATATGCTGTTGGCAGCCTTTTCATCTATGCCGTTTGCCACACAGCCCTTTATACCGCGCTCCTCGTCTCCGTACACAAAGCTCTGGCGCTCTGCGTCAATGACATACTGCTTCTTCTTACTCATGGCACGGCGGATGTTGTCCGCCTGACCCATTGTATAGCCTGCGAGCTTCTGCACTATCTGCATGACCTGTTCCTGGTATACTATACAGCCGTAGGTCGGCTCTAAAATACTCTCAAGCTCAGGTGTCACATAGCTTATCTCCTTTGGATTGTTCTTGCCCTTTATATAGTTGGGAATGAAATCCATAGGACCCGGACGGTATAGCGAAATACCGGCCACGATGTCCTCAAAGCTCTGTGGACTGAGTTCCTTCATGAAGCTTTGCATACCGGCAGACTCTAGCTGGAATACCCCTTCCGTCTTTCCTGTTCCGATAAAGTCAAGTGTGCCCTTATCGTTGAAATCAATATGGTCGATATCCACATCAATCCCCCTTGATGCCTTGATATTCTTCACAGAATCCTTTAGCACCGTGAGTGTACGAAGCCCCAGAAAATCCATCTTTAAAAGGCCAAGCTCCTCGAGCTGTACCATGTTGTACTCTGCGGTAGGGCTTCCGTCGTTTGCCCTTCCAAGAGGCACATAATCGCTCGCCACACCCGGATAGATTACCACACCTGCTGCATGCACGGACGTGTGGTTTGGCAGTCCCTCAAGCCTTTTTGCCATATCTATCATTTCATGCACTCTCGCATCACTGTCGTAAATGCCCTTAAACTCCGGGTTCATCTGAAGAGCCTTGTCAATCGTGATATTAAGCTCCTGAGGCACCATCTTTGCAAGCCTGTCAGTCTCTGCATATGGGAAATCCAGCGCCTTTCCGACTGATTTTATGACACCTCTTGCTGCCATCGTACCAAAGGTGACTATCTGTGTTACAGAATCGTGTCCGTACTTCTGCTGAACATACTCTATGGCGCGATATCTCTCCGCATACTCGAAATCCACATCGATATCAGGCATGGAAACTCGCTCAGGGTTAAGAAATCTTTCAAAAAGCAGATTGTATTTAACCGGATCAATATCCGTGATTCCGGTACAATAGCACACCCTGCTTCCCGCCGCTGAGCCTCGTCCCGGGCCTACCCAGCAGTCGTGCGTGCGGCACCAGTTGATATAATCCCACACGATAAGGATATACTCTATAAAGCCCATGGTCTTTATGATACCAAGCTCATAGTCCATATCTGCATGTATCTTTTTAAGTTCCTTTGCACTGTACTCGCCACAGCCTATGTATTTCTCCCTAAAGCCCTTCTCGCAAAGCTCTGTAAGAAAGGCTTCGGCACTGTCATAGCCCTCTGGCACCTCATATTTTGGAATCTTGTAATTGCCAAACTCAAGCGTCACATTGCATCTGTCGGCAATTTTCTGTGTATTCTCAATAGCCTCTGTGGCATATGGGAAAAGTGCTCTCATCTGCTCTTCGCTCTTTACGAAAAACTGTCCGCCATCATAGCGCATCCTGTCCTCGTCAGACACCTTTTTCCCGGTCTGGATGCACAAAAGCACATCATGTGCCTCCGCATCGGACTCGTAGGTGTAGTGCACATCATTAGTACACACTAACCCTATTTCAAGCTCCTTGCTCATCCTAAGAAGCTGCTGATTCACAAGCTTCTGGTCATCAATGCCATGGTCCTGCAGCTCAAGGAAGAAGTTGTCTTTTCCAAAGCAGTCCTGATACTTCCTTGCAATCTCCTTCGCCTCGTCATAAAAGCCTCTTACGATGTATCTGGGGATTTCTCCTGCCAGACAGGCAGACAGGCATATAAGCCCCTCGTGATATCTCTCAAGCGTCTCAAAATCCACTCTCGGCCTGTAATAATAGCCCTCTGTGAACCCTATTGACACTATCTTCATGAGATTGGCATAGCCTGTATTATTTTCAGCAAGCAGAATCAGATGATAATACCTGTCATCACCGTGGCTTGTCTCCCTGTCAAAGCGCGAATTTGGTGCCACATATACCTCGCAGCCTATGACCGGATTGATATCATTTGCCTTTGCCGTCTTGTAAAACTCCACCACACCGTACATATTGCCATGGTCTGTGATTGCGGCAGAGTTCATGCCAAGCTCCTTGACGCGCTTTACATATTCTTTTATCTTGTTTGACCCATCGAGCAGGCTGTACTCGGTATGGGTGTGAAGATGACAAAATGACATTTGGATTCCTCTTTCTTTATTTTTGTATCGCCGCCCGCCCTTCATGGGGTATGCCACCCGGCGGGTACTGTGGCAGAACTCGTTTCAAATTGCTAATTTGTCGGTGTCGTTTTCGGCTCAAGGTTTGTGTACATTCGCCAGCTGCACACTTTCGGCGCGGCGTATTTCTGTAACTCTGTCAGGTGTGAACAGCAGCAGCCATAGCAAGCCTGCATATCAGATACAGTACAAAAAGATGCACCGGGTAAAAGGCATAAAAGACATATTTTAGTGAAATGCCTCTTTTTCCATTGTAATAGCGAAGCGGTATAAGCATAAAAAGTGCAAAAAACTCTATGGTACCTGAGAAAAGTCCAAGCAGTATGACTGCCACGGCAAATGCAACATCTCGGTTTGAAGAAAGCAGGTACATCATGACAATGCACCCTACACCCGCCGCACCATAATCACAGCAAAGCACAAACTCTGCAATAATCATCATAACAAGCACCACTGATACCATTACTATACACCTGATCAGTGTGACAAAAAACCACTTGACTGCAGAGGATGCCTTTTCTATTTTATCGACCGACTTAAGCCAATCAAGCACTGTGATGGCAAGCAAGCCTAAAAGCAGTGTAAAAAACACATTGTTGCTCTTAAATTCGAGCACTGTATTGTTTATTGCAAGGTCAAACGGTATCTCAGAGATAAGCGCGAATATAAACATCCTCGCAGCATATTTTTCCCTGCTATGTGTATATTTGAACCCCTCCACAAGCAGGAAGCAGAAAACAGGAAAGGCCATGCGCCCTATAGAACGCATGACCCAGTAGATATCAATAAGCGTTTGTCCACCTATCCCGTTATTTATCATCTGAAGAATAACCGTTGCCGCAGTATGGTCTATGAGCATGGTAAAAATGGCTATAAGCTTAAGCGTGCTTCCACTGATACCAGACTTTGCGATAACTTTTTCCAAAATCCTATACTCCTGCCATATTTACGGTAATCCTGTCAAGATGCCAGATATCGTCCACATATTCCTGGATTGTTCTGTCTGAAGAGAACTTTCCTACATGTGCGATATTGAGCAGTGCACTCTTTCTCCATGCGCTCTTGTTCTTGTAATAATCATTAATCTTCTGCTGTGCATTTGCATATGAACGGAAGTCTGCGAGGATAAAGTAGCGGTCAGCCACCTGTCCCTGCTGTGGATTGAGCAGTGAGTTGTAAAGCTCCCTGAAAAGCTCATGGTCATTTGGTGAGTATGTGCCGTCTACGAGCTGGTTTACTACCTTTCTTAGCTCGGCATCGTTATTATATACATCAACAGGATTGTAGTCATGTCTGTTCTCGTGTGAGATGACCTCATCAGAGCTCATTCCAAAGATAAACATGTTGTCAGCCCCTACCTCATCGAACATCTCGACATTGGCACCATCCATAGTTCCGATAGTGAGCGCTCCATTGAGCATAAACTTCATGTTTCCTGTTCCTGATGCCTCCTTGCTCGCTGTGGAAATCTGCTCGCTGACATCTGCTGCCGCAAAAATAATCTCGGCATTGGATACCTTGTAATCCTCGATAAATACTACCTTGAGCTTGCCGCCAATAGAAGCATCGTTATTTATCACATCAGCCACACTGTTGATGAGCTTTATTGTTTTCTTTGCATTTCTGTAGCCAGCTGCTGCCTTTGCTCCAAAAATAAATGTTCTAGGATAGAAATCCATAGACGGATTTTCCTTAATCTTGTTGTACAGATACATCACATGAAGGATGTTCATGAGCTGTCTCTTGTACTCGTGAAGTCTCTTAACCTGCACATCAAAGATAGAATCCGGATTTACATCAATACCATTGTGCTCCTTTATATACTTTGCTAAACGCACCTTGTTTGCTCTCTTAATCTCAGCAAACTCCTGCTGTGCAACAGGGCTGTCCGCATAAGCATTGAGCTTTGAAAGCTTTGTAAGATCTGTAATCCAGCCGGTTCCTACCTTTTTTGTTGCCCAGTCTGCAAGGAGTGGATTTGCATGTGCTAAGAATCTACGCTGTGTGATTCCGTTTGTCTTGTTATTGAACTTCTCAGGGAACATCTCATAGAAATCATGAAGCTCCTGATTCTTAAGTATCTCTGTGTGAAGCTTTGCAACACCGTTTACAGAATAGCCTGCAACGATAGCCATATTTGCCATCTTGACCTGTCCGTCATAGAGGATAGCCATCTTTCTTACCTTGTCCTCATTGCCAGGATATCTCTCGTTAATCTGAATCACAAATCTTCTGTTTATCTCGTCAACAATCTGGTATACACGAGGAAGCAGTCTCTGGAATATCTCAATTGGCCACTTCTCAAGCGCCTCAGCCATGATTGTATGGTTAGTGTAGGCTACACATCTTGTAGTGATATCCCATGCATCATCCCATGACAGATGCTCCTCGTCCACAAGGATTCTCATAAGCTCTGCGACTGCAACTGTAGGGTGAGTATCGTTCATCTGGAAAACAGCTTTATTTGGGAGATCTTTTAAATCGCTGTGATGCTTTTTAAACCTTGCAAGTGCACGCTGGATGCTTGCTGACACAAAGAAATACTGCTGCTTTAAGCGAAGCTCCTTGCCCTTTACATGGTTATCGTTTGGATAGAGCACCTCAACAAGGTTTCTTGCAAGATTTTCCTGCTCCACTGCCTTGTCGTAGTCACCCTGGTCAAAGGACTCGAGCGAGAAGCCGTTTTTTGGCTCTGCATCCCATATCATGAGAGAATTGACCACATTGTTGTCATAACCGACTATAGGCATATCATAAGGCACTGCAAGCACCGACTGATAGTCCTTCTGCTCGAAATGAAGCTCACCGTTTTCATCTGTGCTCTCCTGCACATATCCTCCAAACTTGACCTCATAGCAGTACTCCGGACGACGAAGCTCGAATGGATATCCGTCCTTGAGCCAGTTGTCAGGCACCTCAATCTGGAAGCCGTCTGAAATCTGCTGCTTGAACATACCATATCTGTATCTGATTCCACAGCCGTATGCAGGATATCCGAGTGTGGCAAGTGAATCCATGAAGCACGCTGCCAGTCTTCCGAGTCCACCGTTTCCAAGTGCCGGATCAGGCTCCTGGTCCTCAATAGCATTGATATCCACACCAATCTCAGTGAGAGCCTCCTTGACCTCCTTGTATGCTGAGAGGTTTATAAGGTTGTTGCCGAGAGCTCTTCCCATCAAAAACTCCATGGACATATAGTAAACAACCTTTGGATCGTCCTTGTCCATCACTCTCTGTGTGGCAATCCACTCATCCATGATGACATCCTTTACGGCCTCTGATACAGCCTGATAAAGTTCCTGCTGTGTGGCATCATTTATAGTCTTACGATATTTATTTTTTAAATTGTCTGATACAGTCTTAATAAACACCTTTTTGCTAAACGTATTATCTCTCATCTTTTCCTCCTTATGGCACTAAAAGGGAGCAAATTAATGCTCCCTCTCGTGCAGAGATTATTGTTTTTCAACTGCAAGCTTAACAGCCTCGCCATTAATCTTCCAATCCTTTTCATAGCCCTTAAGTTCGCCTGATTTAATTGATACGGCAAGAACCTCGGTCTTGATTTCATCACCAAACTTTTCAAATACATTTGAAAGCTTCTCATCTGCCTCGTATGTCACAGCGATGTGGTCCATAACCTCAAAGCCTGCGTCCTTACGCATTGTCTGGATCTTACTGATGATTTCTCTTACGAAACCTTCCTCGATAAGCTCAGGAGTGAGGTTGGTGTCAAGGACAACGGTTATATTGTTGTCAGATTGTGTCACATAACCCTCCATCTGAGTCATCTCGATAAGTAAATCCTCTTTAGATAATACAACTTCATCGCTAATGCTGTCAAGCTTGAGAGAGCCGGTGCTGTTAAGCTCCTCCATGGCCTTATGACCATCAAGCTCAGCTAAAACTGCCTTGATCTGGCCAAGGTATTTACCATACTTAGGACCCACTGTTCTAAGCTGTGGCTTGAATTTGTAGGTGGTGTAGTGTGATACATCATCAGTGAACTCAACCTCTTTTACGTTGAGCTCGTCTGCGATGATATCCACATAAAATTCATCCAGTTTTTCCGGAGCCTTTACAAACATTTTTCCGATTGGCTGACGGTTTTTGATATTTGCCTCGTTACGGCATGCACGTCCGAGTACTACAACCTTTAGTACCTCATCCATATCAGCTTCGAGCTTTTTATCAATCAGCTTCTCATCAACTACAGGATAGTCGCACAGATGAATTGACTCCGGTGCGCTCTTGTCGATAGAGCAGACAAGATTTCTGTAGATATCCTCTGTCATGAAAGGAATCATAGGTGCTGCCGCCTTTGATATGGTGACAAGTGCTGTATAAAGTGTCATGTATGCGTTTATCTTGTCCTGCTCCATGCCCTTTGCCCAGAAACGCTCACGGCTGCGGCGTACATACCAGTTACTTAAGTCGTCTACGAACTCCTGAAGGTACTTTGCCGCCTCCGGAATCTTGTAGTTTGACAGGCACTCATCCACTCCTGCCACTGCTGAGTTGAGCTTTGAAAGAATCCACTTGTCCATTACTGCAAGCTTATCATACTCAAGGCTGTATTTTGTAGCATCAAAGTTGTCGATATTTGCATAAAGCACGAAGAATGCGTATGTGTTCCAGAGTGTTCCCATAAACTTACGCTGTCCCTCAAGCACGAGCTTTCCTGAAAACTTCTTTGGAATCCATGGAGCTGATGCTGTGTAGAAATACCATCTGATGGCATCTGCACCGTATGTCTCAAGTGCATCAAACGGATCTACCGCGTTGCCCTTTGACTTGGACATCTTCTGTCCGTTCTCATCCTGTACGTGTCCAAGCACGATGACATTCTCATAAGGAGCCTTGTTGAAAAGGAGTGTAGACTCAGCCATGAGTGAATGGAACCATCCACGTGTCTGGTCAACTGCCTCTGAGATAAACTTAGCTGGGAACTGCTTCTCAAATACTTCCTTGTTCTCGAATGGATAGTGGTGCTGTGCAAATGGCATGGCTCCTGAATCAAACCAGCAGTCAAGTACCTCAGGTACACGGTGCATATCCTTGCCACACTCAGGACACTTGATTGTCACAGCGTCGATGTATGGTCTGTGGAGCTCTACCTCTGCTGCCTTTGGATCTCCTGCTTTTTCGGCGAGCTCTGCACGGCTTCCGATACACTCTCTGTGTCCGCATTCACACTCCCAGATATTGAGTGGTGTGCCCCAGTAACGGTTACGTGAGATAGCCCAATCCTGTATATTCTCAAGCCAGTTTCCGAAACGTCCTGAACCGATAGACTCAGGAATCCAGTTTACTGTATTGTTGTTTCTGATAAGGTCATCCTTTACTGCTGTCTCCTTGATGTACCATGACTCTCTTGCATAGTAGATAAGAGGCTTGTCACATCTCCAGCAGTGTGGATACTCATGCTCAAATTTCGGAGCATCGAAGAGCTGCTTTCTGCCGCTTAAGTCCTTTAATACCTCAGGATCTGCATCCTTTACCCACATACCGGCAAACGGAGTCTCTGCTGTAAGCTCTCCCTTGTCGTTTACAAACTGTACAAATGGAAGGTCATAATTTCTTCCGACATTGGCATCATCCTCACCAAATGCAGGAGCGATATGAACAATTCCTGTACCATCTGACATAGTAACATATGTGTCACATGTCACGAAAAAGCCCTTCTTGCCCTGCTTATCGGCAACCTGCTTAGCGCAGTCATAAAGCGGCTCATACTCCTTGTACTCAAGATCCTTTCCTTTGTATGTCTCAAGCACCTCATATGCCTTCTTGCCTGCTTCTGCGTCCTCTTTTGAAAGAAGCTGTGAGAGCACCTTGTCTGCAAGTGCCTCTGCCATATAATATGTGTAGCCATCAACAGCCTTTACCTTTACATATGTGTCATTAGGGTTCACACAGAGTGCCACGTTGCTTGGAAGTGTCCATGGAGTTGTGGTCCATGCGAGGAAATATGCATCCTCTCCTACTACCTTAAAACGTACTACTGCTGATTTTTCTTTAACTGTCTTGTAGCCCTGTGCCACCTCCTGTGCAGAAAGCGGTGTTCCACAACGAGGACAGTAAGGAACAATCTTGAAGCCCTTGTAAAGAAGTCCCTTGTTCCAGATTTCCTTGAGAGCCCACCACTCTGACTCAATGAAATTGTCGTCATATGTGACGTATGGATTGTCCATATCAGCCCAGAAACCTACTGTGTTGGAGAAATCCTCCCACATACCCTTGTATTTCCATACAGACTCTTTACACTTCTTGATGAATGGCTCAAGTCCGTAGTTCTCAATCTGATCCTTGCCGTCAAGGCCGAGAAGCTTCTCCACCTCGATCTCAACAGGAAGTCCGTGTGTATCCCAGCCTGCTTTACGTGGCACATATTTGCCCTTCATGGTCTGGAATCTTGGAATCATATCCTTTATGGTACGTGTCTCAACATGTCCGATGTGAGGCTTTCCGTTTGCTGTAGGAGGTCCATCATAGAATGTGTATGTCTCTCCTTCTTTTCTGTTTTCCATAGATTTTCTGAAGATATTGTTCTCTCTCCAGAACTGCTCTGTCTTCTTCTCGCGTTCAACGAAGTTCATATTGGTGTCAACTTTGTTGTACATGACTATCTCTCCTTATTCTATATTGTTCGTGAACATCCCAACATGCACCTCAAATTCGGCTCTTACGAGGCTTCCTTGTGGCTTACGCTACTACAATTTTCGGTTTATGGAATATTCACAAAAAAAGGCACACATTCCTGTAATTAGGAACGCGTGCCTGATACGTCTATACCACCTATTACAATGTACTTAAGGGAAATACCCTTGCATACCCGCCCCTGTAACGTAGGGAATACGTCAGAACCTACTCTCGCAACACTGTATGGCGATTTTAGCCTGCGGCTCAGAAGTGATTTTCAAAACGGCTCTACTCATACCGGCTCTCACCTGCCCCGGCTCTCTTTGACTTTCCTGCCATCTCTACTGTCTTCGTCACTGCCTTTTACTAACTGTGTTTAAGTATATAACTGAAAAGCCACTGTTGTCAAGATGTAATTGATTCTGTAATAATTTGATAATAATTAACTCTAATAAATGCCATCATACTCAAAATTCTGATAATCAAAATCATCATAATCATAAGAATCATAATCATAATCGTAATCCTCATAGGAATCGTCATCATTATAATACTCATAGCCCTCATCAAAGCCCTTCATGAACTCCTTTTCAAAATCTGTGCTTACGTTTGAGCCTGCTATAACCCAGAATATGATGCTGACTATAACTGAGATAACTGCTGTTGCTATACCAACTATACCAAACACCTTGTTGTTGCCTTTTATGATATGTATAATACCAAAAATGATAGCAAGCAGCGCTGTCACATAATTGATGCATGTACAAAACAGTACAATAGATGCGATTCCAAGTACCAGAGAAGCTATACCAAAGCCATTGCTGTTCTTTGGCGGCTGGTTGTATGGATTAGCTCCATACTGTGGCTGATTGTAGGCTGTCTGTCCGTATGCGGTCTGATTGTAGCCACCCTGTCCGTTTGGCTGCTGGCCATACTGTGTCTGTCCGTAAGCTGACTGATTAAATGAGCCCTGAGCATATGTGTTCTGGTTGTATGTACCCTGGGCATTTGGATTCTGGTTGTATGTACCCTGGGCATTTGGATTCTGATTGTATGTACCCTGAGCATTTGGATTCTGATTGTATGTACCCTGATTTGCATAACCATATGCACTGCCCGGATTATTGACATATCCGTCTGTGCTGCCTGTCTGGTCTGATGACTGTCCATATGCATTCCCACTTTCCTGCTGGGATACAGACTGATTATATGTGTCTGTCGGCTGACTGTATGTGTCCTGCGGCTGGCTGTATGTGTCTGAGCCATTTGCTGTTCCTGAAGACTGACCGAAGACATCTGTATTGTCCGGTGTGCCTGACGACTGGTTGTCATTGTTCATATAATTGTTATCGTCCATAACTTCCTCCATATATCCTATTGTTTATGTAGCCATTGTGTTTCGTATTAGAAATATTTTATCATATATTACGATAATGTAAATATTTTTATCATAAAAATTGGTGATTATTGTCTTCCGATCTTTGATTTGCGCTTGTTTTCATACATCCTGTCATCAGCAATACGATATCTGTCTCTTATACACATCTGACGCTGCCGACGAATAGCCTTGTGTAGAT
>ENA-OYXY01000777-OYXY01000777.1-human-gut-metagenome-genome-assembly--contig:-NODE-777-length-14336-cov-7.158812_pt1 | contig 14336 bp, 8 predicted proteins | sample MGYA00244058_ERZ653438 | MGnify/ENA primary metagenome ERZ653438 (study PRJEB26926, sample SAMN06165026) | human gut metagenome | biome: ENVO:00009003; feature: ENVO:2100002; material: ENVO:00002003... | reverse complement strand
CAAACGACATGATGGTCAAAGAACTGGAGCAAGTGGTAGTCCGCTTCTCCGGAGATTCCGGCGATGGTATGCAGCTCGCCGGCAACATCTTTTCAACAGTTTCGGCTACCGTGGGCAATGATATCAGTACATTCCCCGACTATCCGGCAGATATCCGCGCCCCGCAAGGCTCACTCACCGGTGTTTCCGGTTTTCAGGTACATATCGGTGCAGAGAAAGTCTATACCCCAGGTGACAAATGCGACGTATTGGTAGCGATGAACGCCGCCGCACTGAAAACCCAATATAAGTTTGCTAAATCCACTGCTTGTATCATCATCGATACAGATGCTTTCCAGAAGTCAGACTTGGAAAAGGCCGCTTTCAAGACCGATAATCCGATAGAGGAAATGGGTATTAAGCAGGATGTCATCGCCGCCCCCATCTCGAAGATAGTGAAAGACTGCCTTGCCGACACCGGAATGGACAACAAGTCCATGCTGAAATGCCGCAATATGTTTGCAGTAGGCCTGGTATGCTGGCTGTTCAACCGCGATCTGAAAATAGCCGAAGATTTCATCCGCGAGAAATTCGCCAAAAAGCCCGAAATTGCCGGGGCAAATATCAAGGTCATCCATGCAGGATATGACTACGGACACAACACCCATGCTTCCGTAGCCCATACATATAAGATTGAAAGTAAGACTACCGTTCCCGGCAGATACATGGATATCACGGGGAACAAAGCAACTGCTTACGGTTTCATCGCCGCAGCTGAAAAGGCTGGCTTGAAGCTGTTCCTCGGCTCCTATCCCATTACTCCGGCAACCGATGTACTGCACGAACTCTCCAAGCACAAGTCTCTGGGCGTGATGACCGTGCAATGCGAAGACGAGATTTCCGGTTGCGCCACTTCTATCGGCGCCGCTTTTGCAGGTGCGCTGGCTGTGACCTCCACTTCCGGTCCCGGTGTCTGCCTGAAATCGGAAGCTATGAACCTGGCAGTCATTACAGAACTTCCGCTGGTTGTGCTCGACGTGCAACGTGGCGGTCCTTCTACCGGTCTGCCCACCAAGTCAGAGCAGACAGACTTGTTGCAGGCATTGTTCGGCCGCAACGGTGAAAGCCCAATGCCCGTCATCGCCGCCTCTTCACCCACAAGCTGTTTCGACGCAGCCTACATGGCAAGCAAAATTGCACTGGAGCACATGACCCCGGTCGTATTGCTGACCGACGGCTTTGTTGCCAATGGCTCCGGCGCCTGGAAGCTGCCCAAACTGGCAGACTATCCCGCCATCACCCCTCCCTACGTGACTTCCGAAATGAAGGACAACTATACTCCGTACAAACGCAATCCCGAAACAGGTGTCCGCTATTGGGCCATCCCCGGACAAGAAGGCTATATGCACATCCTCGGCGGTCTGGAGAAAGACAGCAATACCGGTGCCATCTCCACCGATCCCGAAAACCATGACTTGATGTGCCACCTGCGTGCCGAGAAGGTTGCCAAAATCCCCGTACCTGATGTAGAAGTGCAAGGCTGTGCAGATGATGCCGATTTGCTGATTGTCGGTTTCGGCGGTACATACGGCCACTTGTATTCGGCCATGGAAGAGATGAACAAGGCAGGCAAGAAGGTTGCCCTCGCCCACTTCACTTATCTGAATCCGCTCCCTAAGAACACGGAAACCGTTCTGAAGAAGTACAAGAAGGTGGTAGTTGCCGAACAGAATCTCGGACAATTTGCAGGTTATCTACGTATGAAGATAGACAACTTCACCCCGTACCAGTTCAACGAAGTCAAAGGACAACCGTTCGTCGTTGCCGAGCTGGTCGCAGCGTTCAATAAATTAATTGATAATTGACAGTTGACAATTGATAATAACCATGCGTAATATGCGGATTATCAATGACCAGCCACCAATTATCAACTATCAATTATCAACTCAATTAAAAAAGATTATGTGCGAATATACAGCAAAAGACTATAAAAAAGGACAACCCCGTTGGTGTCCGGGTTGTGGTGACCACTTCTTTCTGGCTTCACTGCACAAAGCAATGGCAGAAATCGGCAAAGCTCCTTGGGAGAATGCCGTCATCTCAGGTATCGGCTGCTCCAGCCGTCTGCCCTATTACATGAATACGTATGCGATGCAGACCATCCACGGACGTGCTGCCGCCATCTCTACAGGTGCCAAGGTTGCCAATCCCAACCTGACGGTATGGCAAATCTCCGGCGACGGTGACGGTCTGGCCATCGGCGGTAACCACTTCATCCACGCCGTACGCCGTAACATCGACCTGAACATGATTCTGCTGAACAACCGCATCTACGGTCTGACCAAAGGTCAATATTCTCCGACCTCTCCACGTGGTTTCGTCAGCAAGTCGTCTCCCTATGGTACGGTAGAAGATCCATTCCACCCGGCAGAGCTTTGCTTCGGTGCCCGCGGCCGTTTCTTTGCCCGCGCGGTAGCTACCGATGCTCCGGGGACAGTGGAAATATTGAAGGCAGCCATGGCTCACAAAGGGGCTTCCGTTTGCGAGATTCTGCAAAACTGCGTTATCTTCAATAACGGTACGCATGACTCCGTAGCCAAAAAGGAAGACCGCGCCAAGAATGCCATCTACTTGAAACACGGCGAACCGATGCTCTTCGGCGAGAACAACGAATACGGACTGATGCAGGAAGGCTTTGGTCTAAAAGTCGTGAAACTCGGTGAGAACGGCATTACAGAGAAGGATATCCTCATCCACGATGCCCACTGCATGGACAACACCCTGCAACTGAAGCTTGCCCTGATGGAAGGTCCCGACTTCCCGATTGCACTCGGTGTTATCCGCGATGTGGAAGCTCCTACTTACGACGATGCTGTTCATGAACAAATCGAAGAGGTGTCTGCCAAGAAGAAGTATCACAACTTCGAGGAGTTATTGATGACGAATGATACGTGGGAAGTAAAATAAACCACTAAGATTTATTAATATCATGTTTGCACGAAACAAATAAGGTGCAAACATGATATTAATTTCCTAAAAGTAAGAGTACCTCCCTATCCTTTCTCTCCCAAACATAGATACTTATTACGCCAAACATGCAGTTCTTCCATCAAGAATAACTATATTTGCCACAGTAACCATAGTAGTCACATTTTGAAAGTGATTCTCTGATTTATACTGGCTTAATATCAATCTCACAAACCGCAGGCTGATAGCTCTTTCGTTCGAGTAATCCTTCCCGGATAAAGGTCAAAAACACTCCCACCCTGAAAAGAAAATGCAACCACTGCAACTGCACCAGATTTTATTGTAGTGATAGAGCATACCTCCGATGAACAAGGCTACCAATAAGGGTCGACAACAAGACTTCAAAGGAAGAGAGGGAAATTGTAGAATACCTACTGTGGATTTTTTCCACATCTCCACACCACAAACACCCGAACTTTCCTTTTTCCCGATAGAAAATAAGCAATTGATTATCAATATCATTCATTCTTAAAAGGATAGTCTGCCTTTCGTTTGGCATACCTCTTGCTAAAATATCCGCCGAAAGGACGTAACATTTATAATAAGATAAATCAATTATTTTTCAGTAGTATGAAAATCAGGATGAGAAAACGGTGTGACATTCCACATTCAGCGTCGCACTTCCAAAAAAGTTTGATTATTGCAAGTTGGTTATTAACATTTCTTTTCACCGGAACAGCCTTTGCACAAGAGTACCGAACCATTACAGGCATTGTAAGAGATGTAACGGGAGAACCGCTTATCGGTGCCAGCGTCATACAGAAAGGCACCAACAACGGCGTCATTACCGATGTGGACGGCAACTTCACACTGACCGTTCCTGCAGATGCAACACTCTCTATCGCTTACATGGGCTATGCTACCCGGGAGATAAACCTGGCAAAACGAAAAAAGCAAGGCGACCTGAAGATTACACTCAGCGAAGATACCCAGCAACTGAAAGAAGTCGTAGTAACGGCAATGGGTATCAAAAAAGACACGAAACGTGTCGGCTATGCCATCAGTACCATCAGTGCAGACGAATTGGTAAAGGCAGGAGCACCCAACTTTGCCTCTGCCATGTACGGTAAAGCACCGGGAGTCCGCATCACACAGACACAAGGCGGTTCTGCCGGAGCTGTCTCCATCAACGTACGCGGACTGACTTCCATCACTGGAAATAACCAGCCACTCATCATTCTGGACGGTGTACCCATCCGCAACGGCGGCACGGGTAAAAGCACGGACTTCGCCGAATTTGGCAACGACGGACAAATCCGTTCCAATGGTCTGGTAGACATCAACCCAGAGGACATCGAGAGCCTCAGTATTCTGAAAGGAGCTTCCGCCACAGCTCTCTACGGCTCGGAGGCTGCAAACGGTGCGGTAGTCATCACTAGCAAGCGCGCCAAAAGCGGCAAGCTGACGGTGGACTTCAATGCCCAAGTCATGGCAAACTTACCGGCTTATCTGCCAAAAGTACAGACCGTATACGGGCCGGGAACCTACAACACCGCATACAGCGATTATGAGAAACAGACGGGAGGCTTCTATCAGAGAACCCTAAACGGACAAAGCTACAAAAGCCTCCGTTCCACCACCTTGTCCTTCGGCCCGAAATACGACGGCAGCGAGGTACTTTACTGGGACGGGAAGATGCGCCCCTACCAGGCACTGACCGACAACCCGTGGAAAGAGTTGTTTCGCACCGGCTGGACCCAGACTTACAATCTCGCCATCTCACAAGGGACGGAAACCACCAGCAACCGCTTCTCCTACACATTCATGGACGAGATTCCCAATGCCCTGACCGGAAGCTTCACCAAACACAACTTCAAGCTGACCGGTTCGTATCAACTGGCAAAACCGCTGAAACTGGAATACTCCCTTAACTACATCGTACAGAATGTAGAAGACCGCCCGCAAACCTCGCTCAACCTATACAGCGGTTTCGGCAACATGTTCTCCACCTTCCTGGACATTCCCTATCTGAAACAAAGCTACGTCACCAGTCTGGGATACCGTAATACCTTTGTCGGAGGAAACGCCACGCTGACTCCTGAGGAATCATGGGCCTACGACCCCAGTTACGCCACCGGAGTGAACAACATGCTGTGGAATATGTACCATCACCATAGCGACGAGACAGAGAACCGGCTCATCGGTATGATTCGCCCCACCTGGCAGATAACCAACTGGCTGAGTCTGCGTGCCCAGGTTTCAACTGATATCACAGATGTGAAGCAAACACTGAAATATGAAAGCGAACAACCCAATTCCCTATACGACCCCAACGGCAGCTTCCAGTCCATCAACCGCCGTTACGACATTGTTTATGGAGATGTTATGTTGAACTTCAACTATAATATCAACCGCTTCGACATTGCCGCCACCGTAGGCTGGACCGGACGCTACGAAAATATGAACAATATGAGGGTCTCCACCAATGGCGGGCTTGTCACGGAAAACTGGTTCGACCTCAATGCCAGCCGCTACACGCCAAGCAGTACCCTGCAACGTATGGAACTACTGAAAACCGGATATATGGGTACACTGAGCCTGGGATGGGACAACTATCTATTCCTTGAACTGACCGGACGCCAGGAACGATCGTCTACCCTAAAAGACCAGAGTTTTTTCTATCCTTCCGCTAATCTGAGTTTTCTCTTCACCCAAGCCTTCCACATGCCGTCATGGTGGAACTATGGAAAACTGCGCCTCTCATACGGTATCGTAGGAAATGCTCCTGAAACCTATACCGCCAATATCGTCTACGAGCAAGGTTCGGACAACGGATTCACCTGGAACACCATTCCCTCTTCATGGGGGAATGCAGATATCCGTCCGGAAAAGAAATACGAATACGAGATAGGTCTGGAAAGCAAGTTTTTAAATAACCGGTTGGGTATAGATATATCCTACTACAACAACCGTGTAAAGGACCAGATACTCTCCACGCCGCAACCTTCCACATCAGGCGTAAAGAATGTGTTGATGAATGTGGGCGAGGTAGCCAACCACGGCTGGGATATATCAATCAGTGCCACTCCCATACTGACCAGAGATTTCCGCTGGGACCTGACAGCCAACTATGGTGTATATAAGAACAAAGTAGTGAAACTGGCCGATGGAGTGCCCTATCTGGAAATACTCAACTCCGGAGGCAGCGGAATAAAAATACAAGCTGTGGAAGGCCAGCCAATGGGTGACATCTATGCACAGGTTCCCCAAGTGAACGAAAACGGTGAGTACCTCGTTTCCGATAAAGGTCTTTACCTCAACCAAACCGAATTGCAGAAAGTCGGCAACATCAATCCGGCAGGCGTAGGAGGTCTATTCAACTCTTTCTCCTACAAGAATGTATTCCTCGATTTCAGTATCGACTTCCGCATCGGAGGGGATGTCATCAACGAAATGAACCAATATGCCACCGCAGTGGGTCTGACACCCGAATCCCTGAAGTACCGTGATACGGAACACGGCGGACTATCCTATTACTATCCGGGCGACAACAATTCCAGCGGAATTCCGGTACAAGTAGACCCTTCCACGGGTGCCGGCCCCAACGGAGAGATAATCTACCACGACGGCATCATCCTTCCGGGTGTAGTGGCCTCCACTGGCGAAAGAAACACACGTATCATTCCGGCAGGCTATTACTACAACACCACCTATAATTGGGGAACGGAGGCCGAACAGCTGACATACCGCCATTCGGTATTCGACAATTCTTATGTCAAACTGCGTGAATTGACCATCGGCTACCAGTTTCCCGAAAAGATGATTTCCAAACTGGGACTGGGCCGGCTGAGTGTGTCGGTCTTCGGACGTAACCTCTTCTACTTCTACAAAGCACTGAAAAACTACGATGCGGAGTCGTCCGTCGGAACATCCTGGGCCAACCAGGCTACCGTGGGAAGTTCTACCACAGCTACCCGCAGTTTCGGTGTTTCACTTCGTGCAAGTTTCTGACAAAACAACCATCCAAAAAACAACAAAGAGTATGAAAAAGACAAAGATATTATCTCTTGTTTCATTGGGAGCATTCCTCTTGACAACATCAAGCTGTACGGATTATGACTTCGACAGCAAATACGAAGACCCCTCCAAAGTAACCCAAGTCACCATCAGTAATCTGATGGTAGGAGTCTTCCAAAAAGTAAAGGACTATGATGTTTACGAATACAACCGGTTCTTCGGATTCGATTCACAGTTTACGGGCAAGTATGCACAAACCTTCGGCTACTCCAACACTACGGATATGTATACCCCCGGCTATATACCCGCTATTGACGGACAGTGGGACAATGTGTATTCGGCACTGGCCCAGTTCCGTAAGCTGGAATCTCTCTACGAGGAAGAAAGCTCGGCAGAACAAGCCCAGGACGAGGCATTCTATCTTGCCGCCAAAGTACAGTTGTACGATTTCTTTGCCGCCACAGTGGACGTTTTCGGGGATATGCCTTTCTCGGAAGCTTGTACGCTGCCGCTTACCAACGATGTAGGTAAATCGTATGCTCATTATGACAAGGCCGAGGATATTTATAAAACCATTCTTGATGAGCTCAAAGAAATTGCTCCACGGTTCCGTTCCATCCCCACACCGAGGAACTTCAATACACAAGACTTTATCAACAACGGGGACATGGACAAATGGGAACGTTATGCAAACTCCTTGCGACTGCGCCTTGCCATGCGCGTAGCCGCGCAAGGAGACTTGCAGGCGGAAGGCCGTACCGCCATCAAGGAAATCCTGGAAAATCCGTCAGCCTATCCGTTGATAGAGGAACAAGAAAACAACATTCTCATTGTCAACCAGAAGTCTGGGCAACTGAACTTCACCGCAGGCCACGGACTGGGTGACTGGGTAACCAACCGACTTGCTTCGGGCGCCATCATCGACCGCATGCTGGGCCATGGCAACTATGATATGACCAGCAATGACCCACTGAGCGGCGTTTATGTGAAAGGAGAAGACGACCCGCGCATCCTGCTCAACTTCAATCCCGTGAAGATTACCAACCAAAACACCGGTCAATTGGACGAGCACCGTTATCTGGGTACAGACCTTACCGTGGCAGATGAGCTGACGGAATATTACAACTCGCAGGCACAAGACGAAGTCAATACCAGCAACACCGGTTTCTCACAAATCACGCAGAAAGGTTTCTTTTGGGAAAACGACAAATTCGACATGCTGATAATGGCCTCACCCGAAATCCATTTCCTGAAAGCGGAAGCCTATGAAATGGGGTATGGAGTGGCAAAGAATGAAGCGAAAGCGGAAGAAGAGTTCAAAAAGGCTGTCAGCCAGTCCATCACGCTTTACTACTATTACGATTCGGTAAGTACGGGTGAAAACGCACGCCGGTATGATGCCCCTACCGCCGAAGAAACCGCCTCTTTCGCCGCTGCCAAATGGAACAGCACGAAATATACAGACAAGATGGATGCCATCATTACCCAAAAGTGGCTGCATTTCGGTTTCCTAGCCAGTCGTGAGGCATGGAGTGATATCCGACGTACCGGCTATCCGTCCGGCCTGGCCTTCCCCGAAGTGGCCGGTACCATCACAAATGTGCCGAACCGCTGGAGATACCCGAATACGGAAGTCAACTACAATCCCTACTATAAAGAGGTGTCAGCCGAAGACACTTACTACCACAAACTGTTCTGGGCAAAATAAGGACTTTGTTCGCAAACCCATTTTGCCCGAAGAGTATATCATACTCACCACAGAATAACACGGATTAACACAGATTGCCTTAGGAGTTCTGATAATAAAGAGCTTTTAGCAGTGTTAATCCGTGCTATCCTGTGGTGAGTATGTATTTGCCCCCTCTGTTTCTTTTATTCCGAACAGTATCCCTCCTTTTTTAGAAATCTTAAGGATTTCCCGGTAGGGAGATTGCGGGAAACCACTGTCTTTAATGAACGACGGACAAACATCGCTTCCGCAAAAACTGAACTATAACATAACGGACTAAATGAAAAAGTATCCAAATGACTTGATTGGCGACATCATGAAAGCCTTCGGCAAATATGCCGACCGACCGGCATTCGTCATCGAAGACACGGCCTGCACTTATGGAGAGCTGGCAACTTGCGTACAGAAAATATCCTCCCTATTCAAGGACAGAGAAGACAAAATTATCGGCATCGTCGCAGAAAACAGACTGGAAACATACGCATCCATACTATCTGCACTGATTTGCGGAAAGACATACGTCATCCTCCATCCTTTCTACCCCAAACATAGGAACGACAGAATTGCCGACTCGGCAGGCATTCGCCTCGTGCTGCATACCGAGAATATCCATGTCTTGAACCTCGACACCCGGAATCTGGAACTGATATGTACCTCCGAAATAGAGCAGGCAGAGAACTCCGCCACGTTCCATGCCGCAGAAGACATCCTCCATACGGCAGAAGAGGAAAATGCCTACATCATCTTTACCTCCGGAAGCACGGGCGAACCCAAAGGAGTACCCATCTCCCGCCGTAACCTGAATGCTTTCTATACCTCCTACCACCGCCTCGGCTGGCAACTGGACGAGAACGACCGGATGCTGCAGATGTTCGAACTCACTTTTGACGTTTCCATCGTATCCTTTCTATATCCGCTGACGCTGGGTGCTTGCATATACACCGTTTCTCCGGAAGGCGTGAAATACATCAACGTAATTGAAACTCTGGAAAAATACGACCTGACCTTCGCTGCCGTGGCCCCTTCACTGCTCCAGCTGCTACGTCCCTATTTTCCGGAGATACACCTCCCCGCACTTAGATATCTAGTGGTTACTGCCGAGGCTTCTGACGCGGAGCTGTTGGATGCTTTCAGAAAATGTGTCCCCAATGCCTCTTTCATAAACCTATACGGACCGACAGAGGGAACCATCTACTGCACTGCCTACCGGATACCCGTCACCTCCTGCAAGCATCACAACGGCATGGTCGCCATCGGAAAGCCTTTCGAAGGCATCGATGCCCTGATTATGGATGCAGACGGCCGTCCGCTGCCTACCGGAGAAACCGGTGAACTATGGATTAGCGGCAATCAAGTGATGGGCGGCTACTGGAATGCTCCCGAAAAAAACGGGGAATGCCTCGTAGAGACCGCCAATGGAAAAGTATACTATAAGACAGGAGACCTCTGCCAAATGGACGCCGACGGCGACATCATTTATTGCGGACGAAAAGACTCACAGATAAAGATACAAGGGTTTCGCATTGAGCTGAGCGAGATTGAACATGTGGCAAAAAACTTTTTCAACGGTGAATGCCGTGTAGTCGTCATTCCCAAATACGACAACGACAACCAGTGCGAACTGCATCTCGTCGTAGAGAAGAAACAGCTCGACAAACAGCAGATAGAGGAATATCTGTGTAGCAGGCTTCCCTACTACATGATTCCCAAGCATATGCATTGTCTGGAACAGTTTCCGCTGAACACCAGTAGCAAAACAGACAGAAAGAAAATACAAGAACTAATTTAAACTTGACAATGGATACACAGACTATTTTGAATGAAATGAGCCTCATCTTTCGAGAGGTACTGAAAAGAGAGAACATCGTACTTGACAATGAAACCACCGCCCAGGATGTAGAAGGATGGGATTCACTGACCAACATGCAACTGATAAACAAGATAGAGAAGAAATTCAATGTACGCTTCACCTTCAGAGATATTGTAAAACTCAAAAACGTGGGAGACATCTGCCATGCCATTTTAACCAAAACCAACTAGGAAATGTCATTCATATCCCTGAACTTCGTCGTACTGTTTGCGTGTACTTTCATTCTATACCATACGCTTCCTTCACGATTCAGAAAAGCGACCTTACTGACAGCCAGCTGCCTCTTCATAGGCTTCTACCACCTCGCTTTTCTGATAACGGCCCTCATCCTCACGCTTGCCACCTTCTACTTTGGCAAATGGATAGGACAGGCCAAGCGGGAAAGCGGCATGAAGGGAATTTATTTTTCAGGTGTGTGTTTTTTGGTTGTAAGCTGGTTGGCATTCCGGTATGCCGACCGGCTTACAGACTGCCACATTCTCTTTCCACTGGGAATCTCTTTCTATACTTTCCAGGCCATTTCGTACCTGACAGAAATCTACTGGCAAGAAGAAGAACCGGAAAAGAGCCTGCCCGACTTCATGATATACATGCTCTTCTTCATGAAGTTCCTTTCCGGTCCCATAGAAAGAGCAAGTGACATGCTCCCCCAACTGAAGTCCTGCAAAGCTACGGACTATACATCCATGGTCTACGGAATGAGATTGATTGTCGTGGGACTAATAAAGAAACTGATACTGGCCGACTCCATCGCCCCATACATAGACGGTGTCTTCGGGTCGGTATACACAGCCTCGGGCGTGCAATTGCTGATGGCATGCCTCCTATATCCGATAGAGCTGTATGCCGACTTCTCCGGATATACCGACATCGCATTGGGAGGAGCGCGCATGCTGGGATTCAAGCTCAGCCCAAACTTCAACCGGCCGTTCATTGCACAGACCACTGCCGACTTCTGGCGCCGATGGCACATGTCGCTTTCATTCTGGGTACGCGACTATCTGTACCTCCCGTTGTCCTCGAGCCTGCGTGGATGGGGACAATGGGGCGTATTTCTAAGTCTGGCGCTGACCTTCACGGGACTGGGTATCTGGCATGGTGCCGGATGGAACTTCGCTGTCTACGGACTAATTCAAGGTGTCATCATCTTCTACGAGATGAAGACCACAGCATTTCACCGCAGACTGAAAGCCCAATTGGGAAGCCGCTTATATGCCACATTATCCGTCGTAAGGACCTACCTACTTTTTGCCGTATCTCTGATATTCTTCCGGGCAAGTTCTATGGCCGAAGCGTTCCACTACATCAGCCACCTCTCCTTCGGCGTACATTACAGTTGGAAGGAAATGAACATCGGAATGCCGGACCACAACAGCATTGTGGCAGGAAGCGCACTCGTACTGATATTGGTTTACGAATATTTCATGTCCAAGCATGATTTACTGGAAGCCCTCGGACGACAGCCGGCAGCCGTAAGATGGAGTATCTATTATCTGCTCGCCATAATACTTTTCACACTGGGACAGTTCAACTCGGACAGCTTCATATATTTACAATTTTGACAATAAAGACACATGATGAAGAAAAACAGCGAACGGAACGCAGCCATACGTTTCATGAAAAAGCTCTTTATCCTTTTTATCCCTTTTATAGCCCTACTGGCAGTCTATTTCCTGGACGACCCTTTCATGGTCCTGAAGAACTATGAACGATACGACCAAACCCCGGTTGTACTAAACGAAGGGCACGTGGGGTGGCAGATGTATCTGAACAACCGGGATACCATCCCCATCGACTCCTATATCATGGGAAACTCCTGCACTATGGCTTATCAATGCCATGAATGGGAGAAATACCTCCACGGCGGAAGAGCCGTACGGCTATTCGGAAATGCCGAAAGCCTTGCCGCCGTCTGCCTGAAGCTGAAGGCACTGGACAAGGCAGGTGCAACAATCAAGAACCTACTGCTGATTATCGACAAGGAATCATTGCACAACGACCGTTGCCTCACCGGACATTCCAACATTCTGCCGCCCGCCATATCGGGAATAAGCAGCTTCAAGTTTCAGAAGGAATTCTGCCAAGCCTTCTTCTACCCGAACTTTCTCTTCCCCTATCTGGACTACAAGCTGTTCCATACCTATCGCCCTTACATGAAAGGGGTTATAAACCCCTATGGCTCCACCCGAAACCCGGTAACCAATGACGTGTTAAATCCCAGAGAGAAAATGATAAAGGAAGAGGGAGATAAGTACTGGGAAAACCGGAAAGGAGAATTCACCAAAGAGAAAATGAAGAATTATAGAGACGGGAAATACCGGGAAGCCCCCCAAGTGCTCAGGGAAAAGCAAATCAATCTGTTGCAGGAAATAAAGTGGATTTGCCGGAAACATGATACCGATGTAAAAATCATTATCAGTCCCGACTACCTGCAAGTCAACATAAACCCTGCCGACGTAAAGACACTGAAGCGCTTCTTCGGAAAACGGAATGTATTTGATTTCACCGGTATCAACGAATACACGGAAGACATCCACAATTATTATGAACCGGGTCATTATAGGCCCGCACTTGGGAAAAGGCTGATGGAAAAGATATATGAACCTTATATCTTGTCACCGAACGCCAAATCTCCGGCATCTCCCAGCCCGGGAACGATATAGGAATGCTCGTTCATCTCCGGGTCGATTGCTGCACACCACAAGGTCACTTCATCTCCAGGGAACAGCTTTTCCAGATGCTCTACGCCCTGCCGGCTGGCTATGACACAAGCTATCTGCAACTTGGCCGGCATCCCCTTGGTGACGAAGGCCTTCCAGGCCAATTCCATACTTTCTCCCGTGGCAAGCATCGGGTCTACAATCAATAATGTCTTCTTGGACAAATCCGGAGTAGCGATGTATTCGATGTGTACATCCACCGTACGGCATTCCTTATCCTTATAATAACGGTAAGCGGAAACAAAAGCGTTCCCGGCATGGTCGAACATATTCAAGAATCCAGTATGCAAAGGCAATCCGGCACGGAAAACAGTGGCAATCACCACCTCGTCATCGGGTGTGCTGACCGACGCCACCCCCAAGGGAGTCTGTACCTGCTTGACAGAATACGTCAGTTCCTTACTCATTTCATACGCCATTATCTCTCCAATGCGTTCAATATTACGGCGGAAACGCATACGGTCGCCCTGGACTGCTACATCACGAATTTCCGCCACGTATTGGTTCAAGACAGAATTTGTCTCGGCAAAGTTGATAACCTTCATAATTATAGAATGTTTTGATGTGCAAAGTAAACGAATTTCACCCAATTTGCAACATTCAGTTAGCAGATATTGTTATGGTTTTATAAAAGATTTCCTATTAGAGAAAAATTTCTCTAATAGAGCTTTTCTTTAAAAAGAAAGTATTACTTTTGTAGGCGAAAAACAAGGGACCTGCTGAAAAGCAGGAAAAAAAGAGCTTTTCTACACCCGTTTTTCCTTGTAAATCAAAGGTAAAAGAGATTAAGGAAAGAGATTATAAACCAAATACCAACATTTTAAATCATTAAAAGAAATGGCAAATTTAGATTTAAGCAAGTACGGTATCCAAGACGTGAAGGAAATTATCCACAACCCGTCTTACGATGTACTGTTCGCAGAAGAAACCAAACCAGGTTTGGAAGGTTTTGAAAAAGGTCAGGTAACTGAACTGGGTGCTGTAAATGTAATGACAGGTATCTATACCTGTCTCTTATACACATCTGACGCTGCCGACGAATAGCCTTGTGTAG
>ENA-OYXY01000724-OYXY01000724.1-human-gut-metagenome-genome-assembly--contig:-NODE-724-length-15039-cov-5.043179_pt1 | contig 15039 bp, 10 predicted proteins | sample MGYA00244058_ERZ653438 | MGnify/ENA primary metagenome ERZ653438 (study PRJEB26926, sample SAMN06165026) | human gut metagenome | biome: ENVO:00009003; feature: ENVO:2100002; material: ENVO:00002003... | reverse complement strand
GATCTAGTACGGTCTCGTGGGCTCGGAGATGTGTATAAGAGACAGATGTAAAGGGAATGAAGATTGGTATTCCGCGTGACTATCTGGGCGAGGGACTGGACCCGGAAGTAAAGGAAGCCATTCTTGCAGCGGCAAAGACGTTAGAAGAAAAAGGCGCAATCGTAGAGGAATTTGATTTAAGTCTCGTAGAGTATGCGATTCCGGCTTATTATGTCATTGCAGCAGCAGAGGCAAGCTCCAATCTGGCACGTTTTGATGGAGTAAAATACGGATACCGCACAAAAGAGTACGAGGGACTGCACAATATGTACAAGAAGTCCCGCTCCGAAGGATTCGGACCGGAAGTAAAGCGCCGTATTATGCTTGGATCTTTCGTGTTAAGTTCCGGATATTATGATGCTTATTATCTGAAAGCGCTGCGCACCAAAGCCCTGATCAAGCAGGCATTTGACAAGGCATTTGCAAAGTATGATGTGATTCTCGGACCGGCGGCACCGACCACCGCTCCGAAACTGGGAGAATCTTTGAGTGATCCGCTGAAGATGTATCTTGGAGATGTATATACCGTTTCGGTCAATCTGGCAGGTCTGCCGGGAATTTCCGTGCCGTGCGGTGTGGACAGCAAAGGACTTCCGATCGGTCTGCAGCTGATCGGGGATTGTTTCAAGGAGAAAAACATCATCCGTGCGGCCTACAGTTTTGAACAGACAAGAACGTATCAGCACAGTCCGGCAGCAGAAGCGTAGAAAGGAGAGAAGAGATGTCAAAAGAATATGAAACCGTCATTGGACTGGAAGTCCATGTAGAATTAGCAACCAAGACAAAAATCTTCTGTGCCTGCTCCACTGCATTCGGAAGTGCACCAAATACCCACACCTGTCCGGTATGTACCGGTATGCCGGGATCGCTTCCGGTCTTAAACAAAAAGGTGGTAGAGTATGCCATGGCAGTTGGTCTGGCAACAAACTGTCAGATCAATCAGTACAGCAAATTTGACCGGAAAAATTATTTCTATCCGGATAACCCGCAGAACTATCAGATTTCCCAGCTTTATCTGCCAATCTGCCATGACGGAGGGGTAGAGATCGAGACGGAATCCGGTGGGAAAAAGACCATCGGTATCCATGAAATCCATATGGAAGAGGATGCCGGAAAGTTAGTACACGATGATTGGGAAGGGGTATCTCTGGTGGATTACAACCGTTCTGGTGTACCGCTGATCGAGATCGTGTCCGAGCCGGATATGCGCTCCGCAGAGGAAGTCATTGCATATCTGGAGAAACTGCGTATGACGATCCAGTACCTGGGTGCCAGTGACTGCAAGATGCAGGAGGGATCCATGCGTGCGGATGTCAATTTATCAGTTCGTGAAAAAGGCACGAAAGAGTTTGGTACCCGTACCGAGATGAAAAATATCGGTTCGTTTAAGGCAATCGCACATGCCATTGAAGCCGAGACTGCCCGCCAGATTGATCTGATCGAATCCGGGGAGAAGGTTGTACAGGAGACCCGCCGCTGGAACGATGATCAGGGATATTCCTATGCGATGCGTTCCAAAGAGGATGCACAGGATTATCGTTATTTCCCGGAGCCGGATCTGGTACCGATCGTTGTCAGTGACGAATGGCTGCAGCAGATCCGGGACAATCAGCCGGAACTTCATGATGAAAAACTGGCCCGTTATATTGCAGAGTTTGGTCTGCCGGAGTATGATGCACAGATTCTTACATCGGAGAAAAAACTGGCAGATCTCTTTGAGGCGACTTCTGCGATTTGCAATAAACCAAAGAAAGTATCCAACTGGCTCATGGGAGAAACGATGCGTCTGTTAAAGGACCGGGAAATGGATGCCGAAGATCTCCGTTTTTCACCAGAGCATCTGGCAAAAATTATCGAATTGACAGAGGCCGGAACGATCAATAATTCCGTTGCCAAGGAAGTATTTGAAAAAGTATTTGATGAGGACGTAGATCCGGAGCGTTATGTGGAAGAGCATGGCTTAAAGAGTGATAACGATGAGGATGCACTTCGCGCAACAATTGAACAGATCGTCAAAGACAATCCGCAGTCTGTGGAGGATTACCACAACGGAAAAGAGAAAGCAATCGGATTTTTGGTCGGACAGACGATGAAAGCAACCAAAGGCAAGGCAAATCCGGGAATCGTAAATAAAATCTTAAAGGAACTGCTTTAAATCTTAAAGAAAAATGAAAAAACAGGGGAAAACTTGTCTTTACAGGCTGAATATCGTATAATAATTTTGCCGTCGCTTACTGCGGCGGCAATGTTATATGTAAAAAAGGAGTTTATACGATGGCGGAAGACCAGAATAATAAAGAAAATACCACGACATCCGATACAAACAATACAAGTGAATATGAAGATGTCTGTTACATCTGCCGCAGACCGGAGAGTGTTGCGGGAAAGATGATACATATCCAGAATGATATCTGCATTTGTCAGGACTGTATGCAGAAAACATTTGATACCATGAACAACGGCACCTTTAACATGGGCGATTTCATGAATATGAACATGGGAAAAATGCCGAATATCAGTATGATCAATCTGGCGGATCTACAGAATGCGGTTCCGAACAAACAGAAGTTAAAGAAAAAGAAACCAAAGGATGAGCAGCCGAAACCGGAACTGGATATTCATTCCATTCCGGCACCGCACAAAATCAAGGCGCGTCTGGATGAGTATGTTGTCGGACAGGAACATGCCAAAAAAGTGATGTCCGTTGCCGTTTACAATCACTATAAACGTGTGATGGAAGACACCAATGACGGCGTGGAAATCGAAAAGTCCAATATGCTCATGATCGGACCGACCGGATCGGGAAAGACGTATCTGGTAAAGACACTGGCACGGCTTTTGGATGTGCCGCTGGCAATCACAGATGCGACATCCCTGACCGAAGCCGGATATATCGGTGATGATATCGAAAGCGTAGTCAGCAAACTTCTGGCTGCAGCTGACAATGATGTGGAGCGTGCAGAGCACGGTATTATTTTCATTGATGAGATCGACAAGATTGCAAAGAAGCGCAATGCCAATCAGCGGGATGTAAGCGGAGAGTCGGTGCAGCAGGGAATGTTAAAGCTTCTCGAAGGCGCAGAGATTGAAGTTCCGGTTGGAGCAAGCAGCAAAAATGCGATGGTTCCGATGACCACGGTAGATACGAAGAATATTCTGTTTATCTGTGGCGGTGCCTTTCCGGAACTGGAAGAGGTTATCAAGGAGCGCTTAAACAAGGAAGCGTCCATCGGCTTTAAGGCAGATCTGAAAGATAAATACGACAAGGAAGAAAATCTTCTCTGTAAAGTGACAGTGGAGGATGTCCGTAAATTCGGAATGATTCCGGAGTTTCTGGGACGTCTGCCGATTCTGTTTTCACTGGAAGCACTGACGGAAGATATGCTTGTGCGTATTCTGACAGAGCCGAAGAATGCGATTGTACGTCAGTACAAAAAGCTTCTGGCGATGGATGAAGTGGATCTGGAGTTTACGGAGGACGCTTTGCATGCAATTGCAAAGCAGGCGAAAGAAAAGAAAGTCGGTGCCCGTGCACTGCGAGCCATTATTGAAGAGTTCATGCTGGATATCATGTATGAGATTCCAAAGGATGACAATATCGGAAAAGTGACGATCACAGAGGATTATGTGGAGAAAAAGGGCGGACCGCTCATTGAAATGCGTGGAGTTGCGGCACTTCCGGAACAGGAAGCAAACGCATAAAATGTAGAAAAACCGAAATAAAAGATCTGATGCCGGAGGGCATCAGGTCTTTTTCTTTTCCCTATTGTATGATATGATAGAAACAGTATTGTTTTGTTCGTAATTCATAAGGAGGATGTATGAAAATCATTCATTGTGCGGATCTGCATCTGGATTCCCAGATGACAGCAAACCTGACAAAAGAGCAGGCAAGAGAGCGCAAAAGAGAAATCATCCGTACGTTTACACGGATGGTCGAATATGCAGAAAAGACAGGGGTGCGTCTGATCATGATATCGGGAGATCTGTTTGATACACGAAATGTATCAGCATTGGCGCGCAACACCGTAAGGGACATGATCTGTACACATCCCCAGATTGATTTCTTATATCTGAGAGGAAACCATGACAGTGACAATTTCCTTTCCAAGCTGGAGGAAGTACCGGACAATCTGCTTTTGTTTTCCGATACATGGACTGCATACCGGTATGGAAATATTGTGATCAGCGGAATCGAGCTCTCGGAGAACAACCGGGCGACCGTTTACAATTCCCTTGTGCTGGGGCATGAAGATTTCAATATTGTCATGATGCACGGACAGGCGGGAGATTATGCATGTCGCTCACAGGCAGAGAATATCAGCCTGAACCAGCTGAAAAATAAGAATATTGATTATCTGGCGCTGGGACATGTACATACCTTCATGCAGGACAAGCTGGATAACCGCGGTACCTGGTGTTACTGTGGATGTCTGGAAGGACGCGGATTTGACGAGTGTGGACCGAAAGGATTTGTTTTACTGGATGTGGACGAGCAGACCTGCCGTGCCCAGATGCAGTTTGTTCAGATGGCAGCCCGCACGCTGTACACGCTTGAAGTGGATGTGAGCAATGTCATGACGACAAGGGAAGCGGCGGAGCGGATGGAAGAAGCTGTAAAACAGGCGCAGTATCCGTCGGGAAGCCTTGTCAAATTTGTACTGACCGGTGAGGTGGAAGTGGATGCGGAGATCAATTGCGAGTATCTGCAGAATCTGTTCTCGGATTATTTTTATTTTGAAAAGGTGAAAGACCGGACAACCCTTCGGGTCGACTACAGTGATTATGAAAAAGATGCCTCGTTAAAGGGGGAGTTTATCCGTATGGTACTTGGATCTGAACTGTCACAGGAGCAGAAGGCAGAAGTGATCCGCTGTGGAATTTTGGCATTGTCCGGGGAGGAGATATAGGATGAAATTACGTTCCTGTCATATCGACAATTTTGGAAAACTATCGGATCTGCATCTGGAATTTCAGGACGGGGTCAATCTGTTTCACGAACCGAATGCATGGGGAAAAAGTACACTGGCCGCTTTTTTGCGGGTGATGTTTTACGGGTTTGACTCTAAGAGAGAATCCGGACTGTTTGATAAAGAACGTGTGGTATTCCGCCCGTGGCAGGGGGGAACGTATGGAGGCGAACTGGATTTTTCCTATCAGGGAAAAGAGTACCGGATCAGCCGTACATTTGGAAAAACAGAAAAAACAGATGTTTTTCATTTATACGATCTTTCCACCAATCTGGAATGTCATGATTTTTCTTCCGAGATCGGAAGTGAAATTTTCGGACTCGACAGTGCGTCGTTTAAAAGGAGCGCATTTATTGCACAAAATGACTGCGAATGCTGTTCGACTGATGCGATCAATGCCAAGCTGGGAAATCTTGTAGAGAATACAAACGATATCAATAATTTTGAGACCGCTCAGAAAAAGATTCATGACCGGATGAATAAACTTTCGCCGGACCGTGCAACAGGTTCCATGAAAAAGCGGACGAACATGATCACGCTTTTAACGGAAGAACTGCGTGGCTATGATGCGGCAGAGGCGTCTTACAAAAAGATTACCGAAAAACTTACCGAAAAACAGGAGCAGAGAAAAGAACTGGCCGGGATTCGGGATCAGTATGCAAAAGCATTGCAGGTGGCGAGTGAAGAGAGCCGCAGAGAAGGAATCAAGCAGGCCTATGCGGCCACCCTGCAGGAGGAACAGGAAAAGAAAGCGGCATTGGATGCTTTTGCGGATGTATTTCCGGGACAGGTGCCGCAGGATGAGGAGTTTGCAAAGCAGAACCAGGATGTACAGATGCTTGGGGTGTTAAAAACCACTTTGTTTAATCTGGGGCTGACCGAAGAAGAAGAGAACCGTTTGCAGGAACTTGGTGATAAGTTTGAAAACCAGATTCCTTCTGAAGAAAAAATAACGGAAATGGAAAAAGAGCAGGAGCGTTTTGCAAAACTGAAAGAGGAAAAAACGCAGCTGGAAACGAAAATGTCCTATTTTGAAGCGATGGCAATGAAGCGGGAAGAACCGGATTATACGGTAAAAAATCGTCTTCCGATGATGATCTGCGGCATTATCCTGCTGGTGATCGGTGCTGCCGGTGGTGTGTTGTCGTTTCTGTTGCCACAGGTGCAGAAGATGTTTCTTCCGCTTTTGGCATCGGCAATTGCAGCAGTCGTGGCAGGTATTGTGCTTCTTGTGGTGCGCAAGGTGCAGGTATCAAAGGAAGAAGAAAAGGTGCGTGCACTCCGGGTACAGCATCTGGAAGAGGAGCGTAAGCTCCGCGGACCGGTGGAAGAAATTCAAAAAACCATGGAAGAGGCTTCGAAAGAAGCTTCGCGCATCGAACAGGAGACCAAGCATTTTCTGGAGCAGTATCAGATGGTTCCGGGAGAAAAGGATGCCAGAACCTGCCTGTATGAACTTCGCAGCCAGCTGCAGGAATATGAGCGTCTGCGCAGCCGTGCCGGAAAAAGCGATGCGGCAAGACAGGAATTTGAGCGGAAACAGAACTCTTTGCTTGCATTTGGAAAAGAAGCGGGAATGGATTTCGGAGAAGATCTTGCAGCAGGAATCAGCCAGCTGCAGATGAAGGCAACGGAGTACCGGATCGCACAGAAAGCATACGCAGAGGCAAGAAAAAAGAGAGAACTGTTTGAGCAGGAACACAATATGAAAGAACTGGTAGCGGTGGAAAAATGTCCATATTCTCTGGACGAACTCAATTCCATGATCCGTGATGTGGATGAGCGGAGCGAGGATATCCGGGAAGCCATCGAGCAGTACCATCATCAGCTCGAAGATCTGCAGGATCAGCTGGATATCCGGGATGAAAAAGAACAGCAGCTTTCCATCTGCAGACAGGAACAGGAAGAAGAACAGCATTTATATGAAACCCTGCGTCTGACGGGAGAGTTCCTACAGAATGCAAAGGAGCAGTTTTCTGCGAGATATTTGGGTCCGATCGAGAACGGGTTTGGAAAGTATTACACGCTTCTAACAGGGGATAAAGAAAAAGACTGGATGGTGGATGCCAACATCGAGGTGCAGATGAAAGAGCAGGGCGAGATGCGGGAAACCAAGTGGCTGTCTGCCGGATATCAGGATCTGCTGGGAATCTGTATGCGTCTGGCGCTGGTGGATGCGATGTATCCGAAGGAAAAACCGTTTCTGGTGCTGGACGATCCGTTTGTCAATCTGGATGAAGAAAAGATGGCACATGGCAATGAACTGTTTGGAAAAATTTCCGGGGAGTATCAGATTTTATATTTTACCTGTCATGCAAGCCGGAATATAGAAAACACAAAATAAAGGGAGAGGAAACATGGAGAAAAAAATTTTATTTCCGCAGATCGGCGGAATTATGCACGGAGGGGATTATAATCCGGAACAGTGGCTGGATCGGCCGGACATTCTGGAAGAAGATATCCGCATGATGAAGAAAGCCGGGATGAATTGTGCAACACTTGGGGTATTTTCCTGGTCAACCTATGAGCCGCGGGAAGGGGAATTTCATTTCGCATGGCTGCATGACATCATGGATAAGTTATATGCCAATGGCATTTACACGATATTGGCGACGCCGTCCGGAGCGCGACCGGCATGGCTGGATGAAACATATCCGGAGTGCAGACGCGTGGATTCTTACGGGGTGCGTGAACATCACGGGGTGCGGCACAACCACTGTATGAGTGCACCGGTTTATCGGAAGAAGGTTTCTGTGATCGTCAATAAACTGGCAGATGAATTCGGAAATCATCCGGGACTTCTGATGTGGCATATTTCCAATGAATTTGGCGGGGAATGTTACTGTCCGCACTGTGTAAAGCGGTTCCAGGATTATCTGGCGGAAAAGTTTGACCATGATATTGAAAAACTGAACAAGGCATGGTGGACAACGTTCTGGAGTCATAATTACAATGATTTTTCCCAGATTGAACCGCCGTACCGCAACGGAGAATTCAGCATTATGGGATTGAATCTGGAGTGGAAACGGTTTACCACCTGGAATATGACGGATTACATGAAGGCAGAGATTGCCATTTTAAAAGAACGTACCCCGCAGATTCCGGTGACAACGAATTTTATGAAAGAATATGACGGACTGGACTATCATAAAATGCAGCAGCCGCTGGACGTGGTGTCCTGGGATTCTTATCCGCGGTTTCACAATGATGAGGAGTCGTTTTCAGATACGATGACAGAAAATGCGTTTGATCATGCCATGATCCGTTGTCTAAAAAAAGAGCAGCCGTTTATGCTCATGGAGAGCGCGCCGGGGCTGGTCAACTGGCATCCGTTTAATAAAATGAAACGTCCGGGCGTACACCGGCTGGCTTCGCTGCAGGCAGTGGCTCTCGGTTCCGATACGGTGCAGTATTTCCAGTGGCGGAAAGGAAGGGGATCGTTTGAGCAGTACCATGGGGCGGTTGTGGATCATCTCGGAACGGATGATACCAGAGTTTTTCGTGAAGTGGCAGATCTTGGGGAAGAATTAAAGAAACTCAAAGATCTGGCAGGGACAGTCGTAAAAGCACCGGTAGCCGTGTTATACGACTGGGACAGCCTCTGGGCAACGGATGGAATGAAGGGGCTGGCAGAGTCCACCCGCAACTATATTAAGACCTGCAGGAAAGCATACCGCAATCTGTCGGCACTCGGAGTGGATGTGGATGTGATTTCCAGTGAAGAGGATTATAGCGGTTATTCTGTGATTGTGGCACCAATGCTGTATCTGCTGCATACGCATGTCGGGGAGCGCATGAAACAGTTTGTGGAGCAGGGAGGTCATCTGATTGCAACCTATGTGACCGGATATGTGGATGAAAACCAGCTCAATTATCTGGGCGGATTTCCGGGAGACGGATTAAAGGATCTCTTTGGCGTGATCAGTGAGGAAATTGATACACTGTATCCGTCCGACCGCAACCGCGTACATTTTGCCGAAATGCCAGAAGGGGAAGTACGGGATTATGCGGAAGTTCTGCGTGTGGCAGATGGCACAAACGTGCTTGGTACCTATGAACAGGATTATTACAAAGGAATGGCAGCAGTGACGGAGCGCACATGTCAAAACGGCAGTGCCATGTATATCGCGGCCCGGCTGGATGATGCTTCCATGCAGCACCTGTATGCGCGTACACTGAAAAAAGCGGGAGTTTCGATGTATAAACTTCCATATGGCGTGGAACGTCACACACGCGAAGCGGATGGTATGCGGTATGTATTTTATCTGAATGATACGACCGGACCGCAGATTGTTTCCGGGGTAGAGGGAATTGATCTTCTGACGGGAGAGGTGATCAAGGGAATTCTTACACTGGAACCGTATGGCGTGGCATGTGTAAAAGAATAAGTTCTATTCTGAAAGTTTTGTGCATATAGTTACGGAAAAGAAGTGTGGGAGCTTCTTATGGATAGAAATTGTGATGCATTTATCCGCTCCAACAATACCTACGATATCCTGATTGCCAGAGAGTCTTTGGAGATTTCTGACGACCGGGCAGAATGTATACAAAATATCGGTGAAAAATTTGTGGCAGAATATTTTGACCGGGACGAGGTGCCGCAGCTGAGCATTAAGACATACGGATATTCGATTATCCCAAAATGTTTCGGACTGCTGGATACGCTTGCACTGGAGACAACCGGTATCCTGCAGCTGCAGAATCAGCCAGCCCTGTCCCTTCGGGGACAGGGTATTTTTATTGGATTTGTTGATACGGGAATTTCCTATGAACTGCCCTGTTTCCGGAATGCCGATGGAAGTACAAGAATCCGCTCAATCTGGGATCAGAGTATTCCGACGGGGGAGAAAAATACCCCTCAGGGATTTTTGTACGGAACGGAATATACACAAAAAGAGATCAATGAGGCACTGGAACAGGAACATCCGCGGGAACTGGTTCCAGTGACGGATGAAGATGGGCACGGAACCATGCTGGCAAGTATTGCCTGCGGAAGTGAAGATCTGCAGGCTGGTTTTACTGGGGCGGCTCCTTATGCGGAACTTCTGGTTGTAAAGTTAAAACCGGCAAAACCATATCTGAAAGACTTTTTTTATATTCCGCAAGAGATGCCTGCCTATCAGGAAAATGACATTATGGCGGCAATTGAATATCTCGAAGAGACTGCCAGAAAACTGGGGCGGCCCCTTATTCTGTGCCTTGGTCTCGGGACAAACAACGGAAGCCATTCCGGTGGCAGCAATCTTTCGGAACTTCTTGATGATATTGCGGGCAGATGGCGCCGGTGTGCGGTTGTGGCAACCGGAAATGAGGCGAATGCCAGACATCATTTTTACGGGAAAAGTGATGGAAATTCAATGGTTGCGGTAGAGGTGAATGTGGAACAGCGGATGCGGGGATTTTATCTTGAGTTGTGGGCCAGTGCACCGGAATTGTTTGTGGTGGCGGTGCGTTCGCCGGGAGGCACTCTTATGCCGGCGCAGAATGTGCCCGGAAATTCGCATCAGGAACAGGAATTTATATTTGAAGGGACAAGAGTGGAAATTGATTATGCACAGGTGGGACGCACGCGGGGGGATCAGCTGGTGTTTATCCGGTTTGAAAACCCGGCGGCAGGGATCTGGACGCTGTATGTTAATCCGAGTACCACGATCACAGGACAATTTCATATCTGGCTGCCAATGAGTGGAATGTTAGAAAAAGACGTGGTGTTTTTGCGTCCGGATCCGGATGTGACACTTACCGTGCCGTCTTCGGCAAAAATTCCGATTGGGGTGGGTGGAATGGATCAAAAGAGTGGTATTTTATATCTGGATTCCGGGAGGGGGAATACCATTGCGTCGGTTGTAAAACCGGATTTTGTGGCTCCGGCTGTGGGCGTGCAGGCGATAGGAAGGCTTGGAAATTATGTGACACTGACGGGAACGAGTGCAGCTTCTGCAATTGCGGCAGGAGCATGTGCACAGATCATGGAGTGGGGAAACAGCCGTGGGAGAAGACTGCTTTTAAATTCGGTGCAGATCGGAAATATTCTGATCCGCGGGTGCGAAAGGAACCCGGATGTATCCTATCCGAATACCGCCTGGGGCTATGGAAAAATGAATGTTTACGATGCACTGATGAAATTTTATGGGGTATAAAATTTATATACAAAGCGTAAAAAGATATAAAAAATTTATGAAATGCTTTTTTTTGAGAACCAAGTACGATATAATTAAGACTATACAGATTGGAGAGTGAAGTATGGAGAAAAAAGATTTATTAGCAAATTACGCAGCATCAAAACAGAATATGTGTATTACGAATGATACGATCTCGGACCGATTGTTTCAGGAGTATGGGGTAAACAGAGGACTTCGCGATGTCAACGGAAAGGGTGTATTGACAGGTCTGACCCGTATTTCAAAGATTGTGTCCTTCAAAGATGAAAATGGAAAACAGGTGCCATGTGACGGTGAGTTATGGTATCGCGGATATAATGTAAAAACACTGATCAAATCCATTGGACCGAACGAATTCGGCTTCGAGAAAGCAGCATATCTGCTGCTGTTTGGAGAACTTCCGGATCAGGCGCAGCTGGATGAATTCTGTGAGGTGCTCGGCAACAGCCGGACACTTCCGACCAATTTTACCAGAGACGTTATTATGAAGGCGCCTTCTAAGGATATCATGAATTCCATGACACGAAGTATTCTGACACTTGCGGCCTATGATCCGTATACGACAGATTCTTCCATTGAGAACAATATCCGTCAGTGTATGCAGCTGATTGCCAATTTCCCGATGATCGCGGCATATGGATATCACGCATATAATCATTATGAAAATGATTCGAGTATGTATATTCACCGACCGGACCCGAAGCTTTCCACGGCAGAGAATTTCCTTCGTATGCTGCGGCCGAATAAGCAGTATACACAGCTGGAGGCACAGGTGCTTGATGTGGCACTGATGCTTCATATGGAGCATGGCGGCGGTAATAACAGTACGTTTACCACCCGTGTGGTTACTTCTGCCGGTACGGATACATATTCTGCCATCGCTGCGGCAATGTCTTCCCTGAAAGGACCAAAGCATGGCGGTGCCAACATCAAAGTTATGCAGATGATGAATGATATCCGGGAAAATGTGCATGACTGGAGCGATCGTGACGAGGTGAAGTCCTATCTTGGAAAGATGCTGGATGGACAGGTCTTTGATAAGAAGGGATTGATCTATGGTATGGGACATGCCGTGTATTCCCTGTCTGATCCGAGAGAGCGTGTGTTCCACAGCTATGTGGAGCATCTCGCGGAGGCAAAAGGACGCCAGAAAGACATGAACCTTTACAATATGATAGAAGAAGTGGCTCCGGAACTGATCGCAGAAAAGCGTCATATTTTCAAGGGTGTCAGCCCGAATGTGGATTTTTACAGTGGTTTCGTATATGAAATGCTTGGCATTCCGTCGGAATTGTATACACCATTGTTTGCCATTGCAAGAATTGCAGGATGGAGTGCACACCGGCTGGAGGAGCTGGTGGGATGCAACAAAATTATTCGTCCAGCATATAAGAGTGTCATGGAAGAACTGGAATAAGATTATTACAGCGGACAGAATTGCATTTTATTTTGCTCTGTGCTAGTATGGAAACAGAAACTTTCGTGTGTTATAACTATAAAAGGGGAGAGGACTGATTATGAAAATAAAAGAAAAATATTATCGCTTTGCGGAAAAAGGGCAGCAGATACAGAGAGTAAACCGTTTTTTTGTAACAGAATATCTGATTTTTTATGCATTTATTCTGTTTATGCTCTGGGCATCAAGAGCAAAAGGAGTACGTTCTTTGGGCTTTGCGGCATTTGTCAGTGTGATTGCAGTAGTCTCCGGAGGTGCATTGCTCATTGGATGGAAGCGGCGTCCGGAATCGGAGCGGCTGAGATATCTGGCACTGATCGGGTTATATCTCGTATCATTTTTCATGACTTTTGCTTATACGGAGAGCTTTATCCGTTTTCTGGGACTGGCTCCTTTTATCGGCTGTATTTTGTTTTTTGATCCGAAATATTCCAGAATCGGCGGCATCGGTTATCTTGTATTGAATGCGCTGACTGTCTTTGGTCAGATCCGTCAGCAGCCGGAAGGCGTAGCCGGGACAACCAATCTTGTACTGGATCTGCTGGCACTGGGGGTACTGGTATTTGCTGTGATCTTTACAACAAATGTGGCACAGAAATTCAACCATGATACCCGGCACAGTGAACAGCAGGAGCAGCGGAAGCAGCAGGCAATTTTAGACGATGTGATCGGTGTGGCGGAAGAAGTGCGTAAGGGTACGGAATCCGTGATGAAGATTGTCAATGATCTGAATGGATCGACAGAGGTGGTCAATGGTGCGATGAAAGATATTTCTTCCAGCACGCATAGCACGGCGGAAAATATCCAGACACAGACAACCATGACACAGGATATCCAGCATTCAATTGAGCAGACACTGGAAAGTTCCGAGAATATGGTAAAAGTGGCAAAGCAGTCCGGGGAACTGAATCAGAAGAGTATGGAGATCATGGAACATCTGAAGAAACAGTCCGCGGTAATCGCAGAGACAAACTCCGGAGTGGCAGATTCCATGAAAGCGTTACAGGAGCGTACCGAGGCAGTAAAGAGTATTGCAGATACCATCTTTTCCATTTCCAGTCAGACCAATCTGCTGGCGCTCAATGCTTCTATTGAGAGTGCCCGTGCAGGGGAAGCCGGAAAAGGGTTTGCTGTAGTGGCTGATGAAATCCGTCAGCTGGCAGAGAAAACCAGAAGTGAGACAGAAAGCATTGCACAGATTCTGGATGAATTGTTTAAAAATGCAGAGGATGCAGCAACGGCGGTGAGCCGTTCGATTGAGGCTACCAATGCGCAGGATTCCATGATTGCGAAAGCGTCTGAGAGTTTTTCGGGAATGAATGAGAATGTCAATACACTGGTTCAGGAGATCGAAGGCATTGACGGCATGTTAAACCGTCTGTCGGATGCAAACAATCAGATTGTAGACAATATCAGTAATCTTTCTGCAACAACGGAAGAAGTGACGTCCTCTTCCGTACAGGTAGCGGATCTGTCAGTTGAGAATTTAAACTATGCCGAGCAGGCAAAACAGAAACTTGACAACGTGCTTGCGGTATCTCATGAACTGGATAAGTACATAAAGTAAACAGATGGAATGAGATAAAGGTGCCTCAGCAGGAGAAATTCTGCTGAGGATTTTTACTACTATATAGGTAATTGCGAAACAAGTTCGCAATCTTGATTGAAAACAAGGATAAAATCCTGCAATGCAGGATTCTTGGAATGGAAGGTGGCAGTCATTCATTTAGGGCATGACAAAAAGGCTTCATAGTTAGTATGAAGCAGAAAAATTTATAAAATCTCAATTTTAAGCAATCAAAGGCTTAAGACTTCGAATGTATTGATGTTGATGAATTTTATCAGCAACCATTACTGTAACAAGTTGAGCTATGCCAGCCAAAAGTAAATCGGCATGAAGCGTTTTTTCGTTCTGGGTTTTACGATTAGCTACGCAAAAGCTGTCTTTAAAGTGGTTAATAGATTTTTCAACGTTTACACGGATTTTATATGTTTCTTCCCATTCTTCTGAACCCCGTTCCACTCCGGGATAGGCACGAAGATTCTTTTCAGGATAAACGTAAATCATTCTTCCACAGGAAGATGTTGTGCAGGGATTATCACAATGGCATACACGGCGTTTTGTTTTATCTGCTTTATTGTATTCCCATTTCATTTTCGGGCAGACAAATTTCATCGTGGGAATTTTGCTTTTTAAGTGTGATTTACTACCTTCTCTTTTCATAGGAAGCGAAGAATCATGAGGACAACAGGGAACACCATTTTCGTTGATAGTATAACCGTTATCTTTCATAGAAAGTTTTACGCGGAGAGGAATAAATGCTTTTTCAAATCCAATTTCACCGAAACAGGTCTTTGATAAGAAGGGACTGATCTATGGTATGGGACCTGTCTCTTATACACATCTGACGCT
>ENA-OYXY01000723-OYXY01000723.1-human-gut-metagenome-genome-assembly--contig:-NODE-723-length-15042-cov-5.500500_pt1 | contig 15042 bp, 15 predicted proteins | sample MGYA00244058_ERZ653438 | MGnify/ENA primary metagenome ERZ653438 (study PRJEB26926, sample SAMN06165026) | human gut metagenome | biome: ENVO:00009003; feature: ENVO:2100002; material: ENVO:00002003... | reverse complement strand
CTCAAAAGACAAGTATGCGATTAAAGCTCCAATTCTCAATGGTGATAACAGTGACGATGATTTGCCGTTCTGAGTGCGAAAAATGTATCAAAGTCGGGAGTGTGTCAATTTAATCTCTATGCGAGGTATTGATACACTCTTTTTCCGTATCAGTATAACTTAAAAGATTATATAGCTCTAAGTCTGGACTAAAGTTAAAATCGGCTGATGATTCCCGATTATTGATATTTTGAGTTAATTTTGCGTTGAAATAGCAGCTCAACTTTGCGTGAAAAGAAAAATTCTTGCTATATTTGCATCGTTAATTGGCGTAGTGGCTTCGGTCGCTACCCGATGACAGACATATATAGGAAGGTTTTCGCTTCCTCTGACATTGACAAATCACCACCTTGCTCAATCAGAAGTCAGAGATTGCCGAGAATGCTTCTCACGTGCCTGCATATCCATAACACGATATACAGCATGGTGAGTTGCTATTTCGTGTTATCTTGCTTCTGAGCCTTGTGGTGAGGCTGTCAATGAAAGATGATTCTGAAAGTGGCTCACCTTTTTTATGTGCCTACGTTGTCAATTATTCACCACATCCGAGAGTGCCATAGGGTGTATAAATGAGCTTCTATGGCTAAAAAGTTAAGTCCTCATGATTCTGAATTTTTAGGCAGTATCATTGATTCTACTGCTGAAACGATAAAAGAATGTAGTAACGACCATTCTAATCCCTTTATACAGGAATTAGGTAAAAAACTGTCATACATTCAAGATGCTTTTATTATGCAAAAGTTTGATGCCGAAACCTATTTGAATAAATTAGATGAAGCATCTAACAGTATAGAAAATCATTCTGACTTCCATGCTCAATACCGTGGTGTCATGTTTAGTCATTATGACCAAGCTAAAAAGCAATTACACCTTGGTTATGCCTTTGACGGAGAACCCGCCCATCCCGAACACTTCAATGTCTATAAGGAAGAAGGAGACCGATTCGCAGGCAAAGAGGGATACAAGGAATATACATTCAAATATCATTGCCCGAAAATAGGCGGTCAAAAGTTTGCTTTTAAGTGTGGAACGAATCAGCGAGAGGATGATGGCGATTTTTGGATTGAGTTCGGAGACGTGAGTAAGTTAGGTATTCTAAATACCCTTGCTAATGGCGGTGAGGCATTTAATCGTTTTGAACTCAGACTAATTCAGGATGGAAAACTGCACTCATTGCGGAGCGATGGTGTACTTCTTAGTACACTTATGTCATTGGGCGTTGAGGATGAAGAATACGAACTTGCATTCGTTGACGGATATATGAATAGCGAGGATGAATTTGTTGAAGTTAACACCAAACCCCTCTCTAACGAAGAAATAATCATCTTCAAATCCTATATCCGTGCTTTTGTTGAGGCATTGGATGGGAAAGAAGAATTTTCTAAAGACCTTGAAAAACTAACTTCGCAACGGTCACAAGAATCCTCAGTAGAAAAGAAGGGATGCTTGGGGATGCTCCTCATTCCGATATTTGCTGTCGGTAGCATTTTGATGTTTATTCTCTAACAAAATCAAAATGGATACATATTATCGTTCTGAATGGACTTGTGGCAGATTTAACCTTGAAAAAGAAATTGCAATTTGCTATAATCTCATTGAAGGGATGGTATATCTCTTTGAGGATACTTCGGCTATAGTGGTGGGAGAAATACTGAAAGTTGGTAGAAACAATTGCATAAACTTCCGCAAAGTAGCTGCACAACTCAATATAGAAGAACAAGCATTAGTTCCCTTTTTAGAAGATTTGGCACGTATAGGTATTATTTCAACAAAAGTTCCTACAAAAGAATTCATAACTCAATACCGTGCCAACCTAAAAAGATATCGCATTCAAACCGCGCAAGCTTCTGTTTGGCGACTTCAAGAATCGAGTGTACTAATCAATCACGATGATGTGGAAATGAAATATATGGAGCGTTGTGGGAGTATCTTTAGTCTAATGATTGAGATGACTTACAATTGCTCTGAAAAATGTATTCATTGCTACAACCCAGGCGCAACACGAAACGATACTGAAAAGAGTGGCAGAATGACAGTAAACCCTCTTTCTTTATCGGAATACAAAAGAGTGATTGATGAGATGGATGCACAAGGGCTTGTAAAAGTATGTCTGACGGGTGGCGACCCATTCTCCAATCCACTAACATGGGATGTTATTGAATATTTATGGGGAAAGGAGATAGCAATTGATATCTTCACTAACGGCCAAAAATTGAATGGGCAAGCTGAGCGTCTTGCAAATTATTACCCTCGTACTGTCGGCATATCCTTATACAGCAACATTGAGTCGATACATGATGGAATAACAAGGGTTAGAGGTTCATATAAACGCACTATGGATTTTATAAAGGATTGCAGCGACCTTGCCATGCCTATGCTATTGAAATGCTGTATAATGAAGCCAAATGTTTCTTCATATTTCACTGTGAAGGAAGTTGCTTATAAATATGGCATGACTCCTCAATTTGATTTAAATATTACAGATTCATTAGATGGTGATATCTGTGCTTCTAAGTATTTGAGGCTTGATCATGAGCAGGTTGAAATAGTGCTTCGGGATTCTGATTTGCCCTATTATATTGATGGAACAAAGGACTTATTAATAGAAAAGCTTCCAATGCAGAACGAACAAATGTGTAATGCAGGAATTAATAGTATCTGCCTTACCCCATCAGGTGATATTCAACCATGTTGTGCATTTCCAATGAAATGTGGTAACATAAGACAATCATCTATATTGGCAATTCTTGATTCTCCACAACTGAGACAGTGGAAATCGCATAGTATTACAGATTGTAACGAATGTCTAACGCATCCCTATTGCATATTTTGCCAACTTTGCGCTGGCAACAATTATAACTCAACAGGAGACTATTTAAAGCCTTCTGAAAATAATTGTTTTCTCGCAAAAGAAAGATATGAGTTGAGTTTGGCTATGAAACGAGGTTACGACCCATTGAATGGTGAAAGCCTTCAAACAAGGCTTTCGGAATTAAATTGTGCAGTTTCCCAATTACATAGGATTAAAGGGAAAAGGATAAATGGTGTATCCTAAAAACACCTGTAACAATTAAATCCAAAGCAATGAGAAAGAATAACAAGGCTTTGAAAATTTCGGGCGCTTCTAGCGTAGTTGCAATGTCGGCTTGTGCATATCAGTCGATGTGTCCCGATGCATTGGTGAAATACACCAAGTAAAATCAATTACAAATGGTAGCGGCGGTATTTTCATACACATATATCGCCTCTACTTTTCTATGTTATGAAAATAAGAGCTGTATCAATAAATAACTACGAAATAGTCAGAGGTTATAGAAGTAATGAGCCTCTGGGACGTATTTATCCCTTCGTCAGAAATGATGACGGGGAATTGAACATGGAAATTATTTCGCCCAATCATGGGCGAAGTTTTCTATTAAAAAAGAATAATGATTTTCAGTGGGTTATAGGCAAAGGTAATGGTTTGAGTTATTCAACACAGACATCTTTAATAACATCGCTTTACGATTCCGACACATGGGGTAGGTTGTCATTGAAACAAGCAATCAGAGATTTTGATATAGGTATTGAGATTGCGGCATTAGGCATAAAAACCAACCGAATGGAATATGTGCTATCACTTCCTTTTAATGTCATATTTAATGGCAAAGAGGGAAAAGCTGCTTTATTGCAATATTCAGTTGAATGCCCCTATCGCATTGTTGATTTTGCTTTTATTCCCAAGCAATTATTAAATGCTCATATAACTAATTGGAAACCTATACAGGATATGGATATGGATGTTCCAAAACACTTAATTGCATCCGATAGGTTATTCTATAATCTATCATTATTACATAAATATGGTGTACTTCACAATGCTATAACACCTCAAAATTACACATGGGCATTGGAATTGGTCGATTTTGAAGCTTCGCACACTCCCAATACTCCATTTGGAACAAAACAATATCAATCTTATATACCAATGCTTATGGATATGGAAATCATACAAACTTATGAGATTGTAAACTACATTGCGTGGTGTTTGAATGAAGAGTGTGATTATACCGCAATAGAACGGATTATGAGTTCTTATGGCTTTAGTCTTAAAACAATTAATGATGAAATTTAGAAGCATAACAATATCCCTATTTCTTTTCTTTTTTTCGTCCAACATATTTGCTCAGAGAGTAAATGAATATGGACAGAAAGTCATTAGTGAGATTTTAATCGTCCATGAATATGAAGGAGAAGAATTGAGAAATAATACGTGTAAGTATGTTTATACCTATTCGGATGATTTAAAACTAAAAGGATTGAAGTACTATTGGTCTGGTTTTGATGTGCGAGAAGGACGCATCGTTAAAGATAAATTGCAAGAAGAATTTATCCTTAAAGAAAATACTCTTACAAGAAAAAGCCATGTTTATGAATATAGTGATATGAAATGGGAGTATGACTTTGACCTTTACGGTAATATCGCCAAAATAACCGAATATAGTTACGGAAGTGATGGCTCTGTTGTAAAATATGAGTACAATTATACCTATGAATATTCTAAAGAACATAATTGGTGGCAAATGGTTGGAAGTGGATGGACAGAATGGTATAAGCCTAAAAATAGTAAATGCTTCTATAAACAAGAATTAGCACCACATTGGGAATATTGTTATATAGATGGCATTCAATGTGATAAAGGAGTGTCACAAAGAGATATAGAGTATATGCGAGAATTCTTTAATTTTAATGTAAAAAACGATACCAATATTGACCTTTATAGAATAATTGATAGAAACGATATCTTTATAGGAATTAAAGCAACTGAATGGAATCGTAGTCGTAATGAGTATTTAGAAAAAGGATTCTCTTGGTCTCCTTATGAGTATAAGTATGACAATGATAATTTAATAGAGATACGCCACGGAAAGCATACATGTATTTATGTAAAATATTTGTATTAGTTCTTCTTGGCAAAAAGATGTAGGAACTGATTTTACAAACATCAAAACAACAATATGAAAACAATCAAATGTAAAAAGTGCGGTTGCGAAATGTCGGCAATGTCTGAAGCGTGTCCGATGTGTGGAACACCTGCACAAGTCTCTAACAAAGAGGTCGTAATTGAACCTCAACAATCCGACTATGTAAGGCGGTCAGACGTAAAATGCTTGGCGGTCTCAAAGAAATCATGGACACAATGATTGCAGACAAGCGAATTGACCCAATGTCGAACATCGTGGTGATAACAGAGGATGATGGCTATATTGGTAGTCGAGAATATTTTATTGATTGGATAATCGGAGTACCAACCAACTGCACCAACAAGGCTTCGATAACCCTTTATTTTTGGGGTAAAACGGATGAGGACAAAAAGCGTATAACCAAACTCGAAAATGCCTCTATTTTCAACTGCAAAGAGTACGATTGTGGAACTGATACCGATAAGGCCGCATATCTTTTCTCGGAATTTGTCCGTAAGGTATGGATGTATGACGGTGAAATCATATTTGAAAGTGTAAATTTTGAAAGGGCTTCTTTGGATAGTGTAGAACTATATCTGTCTGAAGATGCCCAAAATCAATGGAAAGAGTTGGTGTCATTGGTAGATAACTATAACTCAATGGCAAAAGAGAACGGTTATCCAATGCTATCAATAGACAGTAACCAGTACCTTCTCACAGGCTCTTTCCCCTCTGATAAAAAAGTTGGAGGATTCTTTTCAAAAAGTGCCAAAACCCACAAGAAGATGAAAGCCAATTTTGAGAAAATTCTTAGTCACTGCCAAACGTTCCTAAAAGATTGGCAGACAAAATAAGGATAAAATGGGGGGAGCGTAAAATTAACATCCCCCATTTTATATTATTTAACCGCTTTTTTGAAGACAAAGAAATAGGCGTGGGCTGGCACAGAGGCTGTGAAGCGAGTGCGGCGGCGGTCTATTCTACTATGCTTAGGATCTATATAGATGAGTTTATCAACCAGTTCAAAGCCAATTTCTTTTGCCATTCTCAGCACTTCATCTGATAACCAATATGGAGCGTTCAAGAAAGTAAAGTCCATTGTTTTATAGACGAGGATGCCACTTATTTGCATTTTTCTGTGTGCAAGTCGTAACATCTTCTCATGCTCTTCAAGCAATTCTCCTAAACTTGAAAAATGCGTAGATACATCAAATTGGCTTTTGGTTGAGGGCATTTCAACCGAACAAGGCAAGTCGATGACTATATTCTCAAATGTACCGTCATGCCAATCAATATCAAAGTCTGTCAAATCTTTCACCTTGTTATTGTTCAACATAGAGGCATATTTGTCGTAACACTGTATAGGTTCTTGAAGTCCCTCTTTATAGAATCCTAATTTCCATGCTGTGAGATCACATTGAAATCTCGTCCTCTTAGGCAAGTGAATAGCAAGAATGACTTTAAGTATATCGGTCTGATTATCCGAAACAGAAAGAAAATGCACCTTATCTACTTGATTGAAAATAGTAGTTTTCTTTTCTTTCGGTTTAGGTGGTTCTGACATTTTAAGATATTTCCTTACTGTATTTGCGGTAAGACCAAGAGCTTCGGCAATCCGAGGTGCTTTATCTTTGGGATTCCGACTTACATACTCCTTTACCTTATTATAAAGATATATTTGTCGGTCTGTAGAGCGGTCTATACCTTTCGATTGTATATATGACCTTATGGCAGCAGTCGTGACGTTGTTGTTGACTGCATTTTCTTCCACTGATAGCGTGGGGTCGTATTTGGTAATTCTTGAAGTCTTCATATTTAACAGCAAAGTTAGCCATAAAGATTGTAAACGCAATAATTGATAGTTATAAAATCGGGTAAATCATCATTCTTAATGAGTTTTTCGTTAACAGATACATAAATTAGCCCTTTGAGGAACAAATATTTGGAGTCAGGCAATTTTAGCTATACCTTTGCATCGTAATCGAAAATCGGTTATACCAACATGAAGGGTAAGAAGTCTCATTAGCGACTTTCTTTGACAACCAGCCTATTGATACTTTAAGAAGTTGAGGGCAACGGTGTATCCCGCAAGGGCATGTGGTTTAGAAATAAACAAATAATACTCAACTTTATGATTACCAGTAATTTTTCTTCTATTGTACTTGACCGTGTTGAGGCTTACGATGCCTCAACTGTTAATTGTTATGCCTTTCGCCGTGGTACTGATATGGTAGATGGCCATGCACTTGCCGTAGGCAATATGGTAAGCGGCTATCCATTTGATATACAGGGAAACACATTCTATAATTCCGAGTGCGCTTATATAGCAGGGATGTTTAGTGATGATAACTACTGCCATACCGAACTGCAAGAGGCTTTAATGGAAGAGACCAATGGCTTTATGGCGAAGAAGAAAATCCGCCGTTTCAACGAGGATGTCAAGCGTGCTGATTGGGAAGAGTTTAACATCCACTGGATGTTTTACTGTGTGTGGTGCAAGGTAGCAAATAATGCAGCGTTTCGTAAAATGCTGCTCGACATCCCTTCGGATGCGGTCATCATAGAAGACTCTACTTTTCAAAATGGCAGAACCGCTGCTATATGGGGCACTAAGAATAAGGTGCAGAGGCAGCTGACCCTCGAATATAAGAAGCAGTTAGCAGCAGACGGTCTCGGCAAGACTGCCATAAAGAAAGCGTGTGACGAGAAGCGACTTGGTGAGTGGCGTAAACAAGGAGTTTTTGAGGGGAAAAACCTCATGGGCAAGATTCTTATGCTTTGCCGTGATGCTGCCGTGCGAGGTACTACACCCGACATTAATCTTGAATTGCTACGTTCCAAGCATATCTATCTACTCGGCGTACAACTGTATTTAGACGAATTGCCTACCATTGGCGGTTTCTCGGTAAAGGTAGACAAAGCCATTGTACTTGACCACGTAGAAGTATATGACCCCAAGCAACAGAACGTATGGCCGTTCAAGCACGTTGACGATATTATCGAGGGCGTGAAACTCGACTTATGTAATATGACTTCTTGCTATCCATTTGAGGTTGATGGTGTTAAGTGGCGCAGCTCAGAGGAACTCTATCTTGCAGGCGAATTTTCAAGCGATACCGCCGAACACCAGGCTATTCAGGAGGAACTAAGAGCTGCCAAGAGTCCGTATGCCGCTAAGCGATTTGTTAAGGGTAAGCATAAAAAGCAAGTTAGAGAGGATTTCGTAGAGTTTCGCACACAGTGGATGCTGTGGTGCGTATGGCAGAAGTGTATGGGTAATAGTGACTTTCGGAGCAAGTTACTATCTATTCCCGACAATGTGATTCTTGTAGAAGAAACAACAACTGATACAGGCGGAAGCGGTCAAGTGTGGGGCTGTTCCAACCGTGAACTTGTTGAAGCGAGAAAAGCTATTGCTCAATCAATTACAGAAAATCACAGCGATCTTACCAAGAAAAATCTCGACTTCCTTATCAATGTCGAGACCAATGCCATACGCAATGTCGGTGTATTCAAAGGTCAGAACAACATAGGTAAGATTCTTATGATTTGTCGCCAATGCCTCAAACGTTGCACATGTCCCGAAATAGACCTTGCACTATTACGTAGCAAGAATATTTATATTCTCGGTCAACGGCTTCCATTTTTCAATTAATTCTCACCACATCATATTATATGCTTAGTAGAAGTAACGAAGTAGCAACCTTTTATCCGTTGCCACGCTCGCCGTGTGTCTTATGATGTCAATTTTATGATTTACAATTAACATTAGATACGTTATGATAAACAGTATTGTATTACTAAACGGTAACATACTTCGCTGTTACCCAAGACAGCACTATACACAACCATGCCATTGGTCTTTGAGTCGTGAAGTGATTAGGGCAAATAAGCAATTGTTTTACCCCAATGTGAACAACATTATCGCCAATGCAGATAAGATATTGAATGACAGTCGATATTTTCTTGCCTCAGTAGGTTATTACACCTCTATAGGAAGTACGATGCCATGCTTAGGAACGTTTATTGAGTGGTGGAAGTATTGCCGATATTCATGGGATGCCGACAACTTGCCCATTTGGGCAATATCGGGAAATCCAATGACAGGTTCACATGGCTGTGCAACGGTTGATACTGAATGTAATGTACATCGTGCTAAACTACAAAGCAGGTTTATTGAAATTGTCAAGTCATTTAATTGCATTTCAAGCAGATACGTAGAAGCACAAAAAGAGTGCGAATCATATTCCCTTGATAACGTGCTTCATCAATTGCCGATAAAAATCAGAAATTAACAATTATTAAAAGAGGCGAATTTTGCAGTACCGCACCCTTGCGGTATGTTTGGGAAAGATAATTAATTACAAATATAAGACAGTATGAAACAAATGATTAACGGTGTGACTACCAAAAAGTCAATTGAAGAAATGGAAAAGGAAGTAAAAGTGTTTAATGAGAAAATGAAGCCAATAAATGATTGGCAGAAAGAAGAACGGTCTAAAAGAGCATTTATCGCTCAAAATTCTACTGAACATGATAATGCAATTTGTCCCATCTGTGGAAAGGAAATCACCAATAGAGAGAGTTGTAACGGAATGCCATTAGTGGATGCTTGCGTATGTAATGAGTGTGATAAACGTTATGTATTTCCATTCAGAATGATGACGAGGGATATGTCTAAAAAGGACATTAAGGGGTATGCTGGATTCTTTTTGAGTGCGTACATGAATGCAGAAATGACAATAGAATACACCAAGAGAATCAAATTACTCATCGCAAATCATTCTGACGTGGCTTAAGAGGTCATTAAGATTATCGGCGATATAGGTTTTATTCTTAAAAACAATGATTGAGTGTAAGGAATTAGGGGTTGGCGAGGACGAAATGATATTGTTTTCAACTCTATCAGCAAACAAATCGGCAATCCCTATATTCAACGCCTTAGCGATATTTTCAAGGCTTGATAGTTGAGGATTACCATTTAATGTACGACTCAATGATTCAGGTTTGACATTGACAATAGTCGCTAAATCTTTCATTTGCAAACCTTTCTCATTACATATATCCTTCACTCTATTAGCTAATTCTTTGCTCATAATTTCTGATTTAGACGCAAAGATACGAAATTAACTTTAGATATCATCTGTATCAATCCTACTTAACTATTTCTAGCTAAAGATATTTTGATTCAAATGACTTAAACTGTAATTTTGTAATACATAAATTGATAGTATAAATACAATATAATTTATTTGATATGGAAAAAGTTAAAGCCATCATTTACGCAAGAGTTTCTACAGCAGGGCAGGATTATGACCGTCAACTTGTAGAACTTCAACACTATGCCGACCGCATGAACTATGATGTTGTAAAGACATTCAGCGAGAAAATAAGCGGTGCAAAAAAGGTAGAAGAACGTCATGCAATGACAGAGTTATTGAACTATGTTGAAGTAAACGAAGTTGATAAGGTGCTTATCTACGAATGTAGCCGATTGAGCCGCCGAGCCGTTGATTTTCTTTCAATCATTGAAATATTCAACGAGAAGAAAATCAGTCTCTATATCCATCAAAATGGGCTTGAAACCTTACTTCCAAATGGTGAAATCAATCCTATTGCTACGTTGGTATTAGGCATTCTTGCACAGTTCAATTCAATGGAAAGAAGCCTTATTCGTTCACGCATGGAAAGCGGTTATAACAACTACCGTAACAGTGGAGGTGTTGTCGGTCGCAAGACGGGTTATCGCAAGACCAATGAGCAAATGAAAGAAGAATATGCAGAAGAAATTCGACTATTGAAGAAGGGCTATTCACTTCGTAATATTGCAAAAATCACCTCAACGAGCGTGAATACTCTCAGAAAGCTAAATGCATTGACAAATATTGGCTAATTTCAATTTTGCGGTCTGCTGTTGAGAAAGTATGTTTGAAAAAGGTTTAATGATTAGGTAAATGACTATGAGCGAATAAGAATACTGAAAAAGAATAGGGTTCTAAGCATACCCCGCCGACCAGAAGTCCTATGTGTCCTAACGGAGCATAGGAGGCTTAAAAGCGAATAACCACCTTGAGTGGAGAGTTATACTAATATTAAATGCTTACTATTGAGCAATGTACCAAAATATTAAATCAAAATGGAACAATAAGATATACAAAAGATGAGATTAAAGCCATCCGAGAATTTCTTTACGCTATGGCTAAGCTCCAATGTGAAACTAAAATTAATTGAAAATGAAAAAAGTAAATTATAAATCAGATGAAATAAACGTAATTATCTACTGTCGTGTCAGTACAGACGAGCAACGGCAAGGAACAAGTGTGGAAGTTCAAGAAGAACGCCTTAAAGCCTATTGCACTTACAAGGGTTACAACATTGTCAATATGCCCGAGTTTTGCGACTGCAAAGAGGATGAGAGTGCAAAAACCTTTGACAAGCGTCCTGTAATGCAAGCAATCTTGAGGTATATTCGCAAAAACAGAGGAAAAGTACAGAAACTTTTATTTCTGAGGTGGAATAGATTTTCAAGAGATTTGTTCTCTGCTACTGATGCAGTGAGAGAACTATTAAACTTAGGGGTAGAACCTAATGCTATTGAAGAAGAATTGAACTTTGAATCTACTTCATGGCCCGTCCTTTTGGGTGCATATATTGGTATCGCTCAAAGTGACAATATAGCACGGTCAAAAGCAACTATTGATGGTATACGAGGCACATTAAAACAAGGTAAGTGTTCCAACAAAGCCCCAAGAGGATATAAGAACGTAAGAGAATCGAAACATAATTGTTATGTCATAATTGATGAGGCTAAAGCAGCACCTATCAGAAAAGCCTTTGAAGAAATATCGAATGGAGTTGTAAGTGCAAACTATGCCCGAAAAAAGTATTGCCCCAATATCGCTGAAAGCACGTTCTTTGGAATGCTTCGCAACCCTTTCTACATGGGAAAAATCCGTGTACCTGCCTATAAAAACGAACCCGAAGAGTTGGTACAAGGTCAGCATGAGGCTTTAATTTCAGAAGAGGTATTTTACAAGGTGCAGGATGTATTGGATGGTAAGAAGAAATCCAAGCCGAAATTGGAGAAAGCTATCAATCCCGACCTTTTCCTAAGAAAGTATATCGTCTGTCCCAAATGTGGTCATGCGTTTACTGGCTCACGCTCAAAGGGAAATGGCGGCTACTATACCTATTATAATTGTTGTGAAGACGCAAAGCACATGAGGGTAAGAGCGAAGGAGGCTAATGAAGCGTTTGCGCAATATGTGGGTTGTTTGAAACCGAATGAAGCTGTATTACGTTTGTATGAAGCTGTACTGCTAGATGTTCAAGGAGGTGCAAAACGAGAAATCAGAACCGAGATAGCGGCATTACAGAAACAGCTAAATGAAAAGCGTAAGCAGATAGAGGATGCCGAAGATATGCTTATAACAGATAAAACACATTCCGACCGCTATACTCGTATTCTTGAAAGATACGAAAAAGAGGCTCAGGAACTTGAATCTCGTATAACATTGCTTGAGACAGGGAACAGTGGTAACATAGAACCAAAGTTAGACTATGCTATCTCATTGATAAACAACTTAGATAAGTATATCAGAGATGCCCCTGTAGAGGTCAAGTTAAAACTCATTGGTTCTATCTTTGATGGAAAAATCGAATTTGACGGAAAATCATATAGAACCAATTCTTACAACAAAGTACTTGACCTTATCTATCAGCAAACCAACGAATTGCGAGGAAACAAAAAGGAAAATCGGGAAGCAGATTGCTCTACTTCCCGACTCAGTACCCAGACCCGGTACAAAGCACTGAAATCATAGACAAACAAGAGAAAGCAATCATTTGATTATCAGACGATTTACATTTTCCTTTATTCTCCATTTTTGCCATTTTATGCCCTTATTTTGTTACTTAGTACATTTTTAGTACACTTTGAATTCTCATTTTCTTTCGTACCTTTGCAACATCGGAAAACAAAAGAAAATCAACTATTTAGCTAACATTCCCGGTTGTGTACACAAAACGGGATAAAACCACTAACACATGGCAAAGATAGAAAATAAAACGAAAGAAAATCCCAAATTAGAGCAAAATAAGCTCTCTGACGGTAGGATTAGCCTCTATTTAGAATACTATTTAGGTAGAGAAGAAAAGCCTGTATTGGATGAAAACGGTAATCAAGTGTACTATGAAGATGGTAAGATGCAGGGCAAACCAAAGTTTTCGGTAAAACACAACAGGCGAAAAGAGAATCTAAGTTTGTATCTGATAGAAAAACCACGTACCCCTGCGGAACGCCAGCAGAATAAGGAAACTTTGGAGCTTGCCACGAAGATACGTGCAGAACGTGAACAGGAGTTTAAAGAAAGTATGTTAGGTTATCGCTTAAAGAAAGACCGGACTATAAATTTCTTAGACTACTTCCAAGCCTATATAGACAGCTACACAAAGAAAGATTTGCGCATGATGCAGATAGCTCTTAGCCGTTTCAAAGACTTTCTGAAAGAGCAATACCCTATCTATGAATTTAGCATCAAGTCCGAACTTATCACTAAAGATATGATGATTCAGTTTGTGGATTATCTACAATCCCGAAGTGTTGGAGAGGGTGCAAAAAGTATCTATCAGCGTTTCAAGAAAGTTATCCGCTATGCCATCGAACACGATGTTATGCTGAAAGACCCATGTAAAGCGGTTACTTGCAAAGTGGACGAGCAAATTCTACGGAAAGATGTGCTTTCTCCCGAAGAAATCCAAAAGTTGGCGGCTTGCCATTATGACAACGAGAATCCGAATATCAGACGGGCTTTTATCTTCTGCTTATACTGCGGTTTGCGCTTCTGCGATGTAAAAGATCTTACTTACAAGAATGTGGATTATGCTAATCGGTTATTGAAGTTTGAACAAAACAAGACAAAAGGACATTCAGCCAGTAGCGGTGTAGTTATCCCTCTAAATGATGGTCTATTGTCTATCATTGGCGAAGCTCCGGCAGACAAAAGCTGTTTGATATTCGATTTACCTACTTACGAAAGCTGCTGCAAGTCAGTAAAGCGTTGGGTAAAAAGAGCCGGGATAGACAAACATATAAGCTGGCATTGTGCAAGACATTCATTCGCTGTGAATATCCTGAACAATGGTGCTAATATCAAAACAGTAGCCAGTTTGCTCGGACATAGCGGATTAAAGCATACGGAAAAATACACCCGTGCTGTAGATAAGTTGAAAGAAGAGGCTATAAATAGCTTGCCCGAATTAAAACTTTGATAATAAAAATTGTAACTTTGCACAAAGTACCAAAATATGAACTTTGAATCGTTAGTAAATCACATCAGTGCCATTCAGGACACACTGCAAGCACAAGCTGCACATTCTGTAAATCTTGCATTAACCTCTCGTAACTGGCTAATGGGGTGTTATATTGTTGAGTTTGAGCAGCATGGAGAAGACCGTGCCGCATACGGCGAACAACTTCTGAAGAATTTGGAAAAACGACTGAATACTAAAGGACTGAATGAGCGTAGGTTTCGGGAATTCAGACGTTTGTATCTTGTTTATCCGCAGTTAAAAGAAGAGATTCTGCACTATGTTATGTCAGGAAACGAAATTCGGCACTCACTGACTGCCGAATTCACTGAACCAATTCGGCACTTGCCGAGTGCCGAATTGCAAATATCTGACATTCAAAGAAATGATTGGCAAATTCCAGCAAATAAGATATTCAATAAAATACCTTATACACACCTTAAATACATATCTAAAATAGAAAATCCAGTTGGACGTGCATTCTATGAAATGGAAACAATTCGAGGGTGCTGGTCTGTGAAAGAATTGGAGCGACAAATAGCTTCACTTTATTATGAGCGTAGCGGACTATCCAAGAATAAAGAGGCTCTTTCTGCATTAGTGCAACAACAAGTTGTTCAACTACAGCCTGCTGATGTAATAAACACTCCCATTACATTAGAATTCTTAGGGCTGAATGAACGAGCCTTGGTAACCGAGAATGATTTAGAACAATCTATCATTGATCTGTCTCTTATACACATCTGACGCT
>ENA-OYXY01000722-OYXY01000722.1-human-gut-metagenome-genome-assembly--contig:-NODE-722-length-15048-cov-7.062296_pt1 | contig 15048 bp, 9 predicted proteins | sample MGYA00244058_ERZ653438 | MGnify/ENA primary metagenome ERZ653438 (study PRJEB26926, sample SAMN06165026) | human gut metagenome | biome: ENVO:00009003; feature: ENVO:2100002; material: ENVO:00002003... | reverse complement strand
TCTACACAAGGCTATTCGTCGGCAGCGTCAGATGTGTATAAGAGACAGCTGATAGAGATATGCGTCAAAGGTCTGTTCCGTAACATAGCGGTAAATATCTACTTCCGGGTTTGAGTTGCCTTGACGGATAATGCGACCGCTGCGTTGCTCCAAATCTGCCGGTCTCCACGGACAATCAACATCGTGAAGTGCGATAAGCCTGTCCTGAACATTTGTCCCGGCTCCCATCTTTTGAGTAGAACCGAGTAGCACTCTGACTTCGCCTTTGCGTGTCTTTTGGAATAACTCCTTTTTCTTAACATCGGTGTCTGCTTCGTGGATAAAGCGAACTTCACTTTCGGGAATGCCTCGCTCAATCAACTTCTTTCTGATGTCGTTATACACCGAAAAAGTACCGTCGTTCTTTGGCGTTGATAGGTCGCAGAACACAAGCTGCGCTGATTTCTTGTCGGTTGTTTCTTCCCAAATGCGATAGATGTTGTCAACGCAGGCATTGATTTTGCTGCCCTCATAATCGGGTAACATATCATTGAGCATACGCTGGTCAAGTGCCAACTTTCTGCCGTCGTTTGTGATTTTAAGCATATTGTCAACGCTTGAATCCACACCGCCGCTGCGAACTTTCTCGGCTCGCTCTGCAAGAGAGGCAACCATTTCTTTCTGCATTTCAGACGGCTTGACCGCTACATTGTGAAAGTGTGCTTCGGGTACAGGCAATGCCAACATATCCGCTGTTTTAATGTCCGCAACCTCTTTGAACATTGCCATAAGTTCTGGTAAGTTGTAGAACTTTGCAAATCGTGTTTTTGCTCTGTATCCCGTACCCTCCGGTGTAAGTTCAACTGCTGTTACAGTTTCTCCAAAGGTACTTGCCCACGAGTCGAAGTGCTGTAAGTTGTTTTTTACGAGCGTGTTGTACTGCAAGTATCGCTGAATAGTATAGAGTTCCACCATACTGTTTGAGATAGGAGTACCGGTTGCAAATACCGTTCCTCGACCGCCTGTAAGCTCATCAAGGTATCTGCACTTCATAAACAGGTCGGAAGATTTCTGTGCTTCTGTCTGTGCGATACCGCCCACATTACGCATTTTGGTATAAAGATAGAGGTTCTTGTAGTAATGACTCTCGTCAATAAAGAGCCTGTCCACACCGAGTTCTTCAAAGGTTACCACATCGTCTTTACGGCTTTGGTCGTTGAGTTTTTGCAGTTTCAACTTCACAGCCTTTTTCGACTTTTCAAGCTGCTTAATAGAGAAGTTTTCTCCACGGTTTTTCTTTAAGTCGATAATGCCGTCAGTCAATTCCTGAAGCTGTTGCTCTAAGATTGCCCTTTGCCTTTCAACAGACATAGGTATCTTTTCAAACTGACTGTGACCGATAATAACTGCGTCGTAATCTCCGGTTGCAATCCTGCCACAGAACTTTTTACGATTCTTCGTTTCAAAATCTTTCTTCGTTGCAACAAGAATATTAGCCGCAGGATAGAGTTGTAGAAACTCAGCAGCCCATTGTTCGGTAAGGTGGTTCGGGACTACGAACAGCGACTTGTTGCAAAGTCCTAAACGCTTTGACTCCATAGCGGCTGATACCATCTCGAAAGTCTTGCCTGCACCGACTGCGTGTGCAAGCAGCGTATTTCCGCCGTAAAGAATATGTGCTACCGCATTTTTCTGATGTTCACGAAGTTCAATTTCGGGGTTCATACCGTTAAAAGTAATATGACTTCCGTCATACTCACGGGGTCTTATGCTGTTGAACTTTTCGTTATACATCTTCGTGAGTTTTTCTCGGCGGGTAGGGTCAGCCCATACCCAATCCTGAAAGCCTTGCTTGATAAGTTCCTGCTTTGCCTGTGCGATTGCCGTTTCTTTTTTATTAAGAACGGCTTTTTTCTTACCGTCCTCATCTTCGATATAGTCAAAGATACGGACATCTTTCAGGTTCAGCGTTTCCTCGATTATCTTGTATGCGTTAATACGGGAAGTGCCGTAAGTGCTGTACGCTTTCACATTGGAACGGTCATAACTTTTGCCCTCAATGTTCCATTCGCCGGTATATTGAGAGTAGTGTACTTTGATGTTCCATTGTGCATAGCGTGGAGTATCGAGAAATTCAAACATAAACTTCTCAAAGATTTCGGGCGGTATCCAAGTTGCACCGAGCCTTACGGATATTTCGCTTGCGGTCAAGTCTTTTGGCTGAACTTTTTCCAGAGCCTCTACATTGATTTTGTAATCTTCGGGATAAACCTCGGCAGACTTTTTAGCTGTAATAAGTTTTTCTCGGACATTTCCCGAAAGGTACTCATCTGCCATCAAATACTTTTGCTCGGTTACATTTCCATAACCATAAAGCGGGTTTAAGAATATGACGCCCTTTAAGTCGGAGAATAATTCTTCTTCGCTTTTGCCTGTAAGCTCTCGCATATATTCCATATCAACGGTTGCTTTCTCTCCCATAGATACGGCAAGCGCTTCGTCCGCCGTATCAACCTCCGTTATTGGTTTATGCGGTTTGATTGTACGCTTAAAGAACATATCTGCCTTGCGTTCAAGTTCACCGTTTTCGTTGATAACTTCAAGTGCGGAAAGTAGGGCAAAGGAACTGTCATCACCGAATGCCGACACATTGGCTCTGCTGTTAATCAGTCCGTATTTCTTTGTATAACCGTCATAAAGGCTGTTGAGTTTTGACTGCTCGGCTTTGATTTCTTCGTCGGGATAATCTTCGGTTTGAAGTTCAATCAGGTTGCGGACACAATCTCTTATCGCAACCATACCCTTAATGCGGTTTTCGGCTGTTGCCGATACCTCAACAAGCGACATACGAGAGTTCTCACGGAAATAGATTTCATCGTCAACAATCGTGTATGAAAAGTTTCTCACATTCGGGTCTGCCGGGATAGAATTATTTTCTTCCTCAAGTTCATCTTCCACTTCGTAATCGGAAATTTCTCCGTGTATATTCGCTACCGCTTCCGATAACAATTCGGATAAATCTGCATTTTCAAACGGTACGCAGGTTACTTCTTCGCCAAAGCGACCGCTTACTGTTTTCATTTCGCCCAGTATCATTTCAGGATGCTCTACAAAATATGAGTTCATCGTGATACCGTTTTCATTTGTGCCAAGTTGTACCCAGTCAGGTTCAATATCAATAAGCCTGTCACGCTTTTGCAAGAACAAAATATCCGATACGACCTCTGTTCCGGCATTGCCCTTAAAAGTATCATTCGGCAGTCTGATTGCTCCGAGAAGTTCTGCTCTTTGAGCAATATATTTTCTGACCGTTGAATTGGTTTTATCCATTGTGCCTTTGCTCGTAACAAGAGCCATTACACCACCGGGGCGTAATTTATCCAAAGACTTTGCAAAGAAATAGTCGTGAATAAAAAAGTTGTACTTATCGTATCTCTTATCTGCAACTTTGAAATCGCCGAACGGCACATTGCCGATGACTCCGTCAAAGAAACTGTCGGGAACATTGACTTCTTCAAATCCTTGTGCCGCTATTGAGGACTTCTGATAAAGCTGCTGTGCAATACCTGCTGATATGGTATCAAGCTCGACGCCGTACACCTTTGCATTTTCCATTGATTTCGGAAGCATACCGATAAAGTTACCGATACCGCAGGATGGTTCAAGCAGGTTGCCCTCCTGAAATCCCATCTGTTCCAATGCCTTGTAAATGGCGGTTGAAACTTCGGGGGGAGTGTAAAAGGCAGTCAAGGTACTTTCTCTTGCCGCTGCGTATTCATCGGGCGTTAATACAGAGGAAAGCTCCAAATATTCAGTAGACCACGCTGAGTTTCTCTCATCAAATGCTTCGGGAATGCCGCCCCATCCAACATATTTAGAAAGAATTATCTGTTCTTCCGGTGTGGCAAAGCGGTTTTCTTCCTGACATTTTTTAAGAAGCTGTATCGCCATAATATTGCGGCGAAAACGCTCTTTTTTGCCTACTTGCTCAACCTCATTGTTTGCAAGGTCGAAGTTGTATCGCTCCGCCATTGCAATATTGGGGTGCAAATCAAAGCTCTTAACCTTTGACTTTTTCTTCTGCTCCCAAGCGGGAACAATCGGCTCAGGTTCTTTATCGTAACCGTTTCCGATACGAATGCCCTCGTTATACATCTCATCGTAGCTGTCAAAACCGTTTTGAACGGCTACAATTTCTCGGTAGTCTTCAATCGGAACTTTACCAATATTGGTTGCTACCATATCACTTCTTTCGGCAGTTTCAATGAGTGCTTCCATTGTCTCAGGCGTACACTCTGTATAATCAGGTGTCTGATTGAAAGCATTTTCAGCTTCTTCAAACCACTCAGTACCTACATCTGCAAGCGTTTGGTCTGCGATACTGCCGAGATAATCAAAGAAGTCATCTGTCGATTTGTGGGTTTTTGCCGCTTCTTTGATTTCATCAAAGGAGAGTGTATTTGTAACATATTGACCTCCGGCATTGCTGTCGGGGTTATAGTACATCCAAGTTACACTTTCATTGTCCCGGTCAATAAAGAAGGCGTCGTCATAACCGGTTTTCGGACTGAAATCCGGTACGGTTTCAGTATCGTTTTGAGCTTTATTTTCGCCTGTAACGGTTTTTTCTTCCGCCGGTAATACACTGACCTTCAAGTGGTCGTTCATCGGATTTTCACGCACTTTGCGGTCAAATTCTTCCCTTGAAAGCTCCTTGTTGAATAGGGGCATATCGAAGTCATAGAGCATCACACGATTTTCGTCAAAGGATAAAATCTCATACTGAGAAGCACCGATATATACCGTATCACCGAGATGATATTCATAGCGTACTTCCGTTTCTATCTCGTTATTTTCAGTTTCGGGTGGGGCAGCAGAGAGGATTTCACGATTTTTCTGCTGTTCCGCAAGTTCTGCTCGCCGTTCTTCCTGTTTTTCAAGCCACTTCGGATATTGCTCCTTTTCTTTTGGATTGAGGTATCTGTCCATACGGATAAGTTCCCCGATACGCTTTTCAACCTGATTCCATTTAAGAATGAGTTTAGGTGCGTCGTTTCCAAACCCTTTTGAAAGGGTTATGCCTTTTCCGTCGTGGTTTTCATCAATACCTGCACCGACAATAACAGGATATGAACCGCCCCAACCGTATTCGTTTTTGAGAAAATCTGCATTTTCCTTTGCGGATAGGCTCTTTTCAAACTGCTCATAGATACGCATTTTGCCTTCCGATACTCCGCTTCCACGGGTTAGAACTGCGTCAATAACTTCCTGAGAAAAAGTAAAGGCAGAGGTTTTCTTTTCCTCTGCCTGACTGCTTTCTATTAAAGATAACTGACTGTCTGTTGACGGTAACGGCTTTATCTCATCGGACAATTCTCCTAAAAGCCTCATTGCCTCAAAATACTGTGCGATTACACCCCAGTCGTAGTAGCTTTGAGCCGTTCTGTTGTTATAGCTGCCTTCCCACAAATGGAGAACATTTTGAAATGTCTTATAGCCTGCCGTTCTGCCGTCCTTTAATGTGAGTTCGGTATAGTCATTATTGAAAATACTCTTGATATATTCGGTACGGCTCTCACTATCTGTATTCAGTTCAAAGAAGTCTTTGATTTCTTCTTTTGAAGCCTTCAAATGCGGCGTAGTACCGAGTATCTCTCGGATTGTATCATCATTGCCAAAAAACGGTAGGCTTTTGTCCTCGTGTCGGCGGTCATAATATTCTAAGCGAAGATTATCTGTTCCTTCACGATTTCCTGTGCGGAGTTGCGGATGTTGTTCATCAATCCTACCCACTTCATCATATCTTCCGCTTTCATCTGTTCGGTTAGACCTGCTTTCGCTGCCATCTGCTTGACTAAGCTCTCCTCCAAGTCGGTCGCTCTCTCTTGAACTTCCGCCAAGTGCTGTGTCAGAATTCCCTTCGTCAGAAGATTGTAATATAGGATTTTGTGATGTTGCTTCAGATAAGTTCTCCTCATCTGCGACCATCTGCCGAGAGTCACCTCCGGCTGTTCCGGTAATGTCAAGTCGGGAATCAGGTAATCTCCCTGCTTCGTGTATGTGATTTCTTTCATCGTCAAAACTCCTTTCGTTTTTGTTTTCGTCTTTATTGTACTCAAAGCCATTCCTTCTATCAAATGTGCGATTTTCTTTATCCAAAGCCATAACGGTTTTAGATATTTCAGAAAGTCCCATTTCTGCAATATCACTTGTGGCAATGCCGAGAGCATTAAGCGTGTCCTGCGTATTGAAGTTTGTTACATCACGGAAATCATCGGTTTCAAAGTATTCTTCTGCATTTATACCGAGCCTTGACATCATCATATATGCCACGCTGTTTGCAACAACCTTTTTGTAAAGGCTTGCAATCATATCCTCGCTGAGTTCTTCAAGGAAACTGTCCTCACTATTATACACAAGGTCATTCAGATAGTCTGGAAGATTGTCCTCGGCAGCATTTTGTGCGGCACTCATAACCGCATTGCTCAAATTGTTCTTGTTTTCAAGCTCACCAAATGTGCTTTCAAGTGTTTCAATCACACTTGCGGCATATTCATCTCTCATATTCCAAAGCGGAACAGGACGGGAATATCTGCTTTCGTGTGTATCGGATATATCGAAGTAGTGGGTGAGTCTTTGTCTGCTTCTGTCTGCGTCTTCAAACACAGCAATGCCTTTTGCGCCTTTATTTACCCAACGACCAAAAGAAGTATTCCATCTTTCAATTTCAAGCACAGCCGTTGCGTCGGGTCGCTGTGCAAAGATAAGCAACTGCTCGTCAAAGCGCAGCCTGTAGTTTCTGCACGCAGACTGCAAGAAATTCTGCCAGTTCTGCGGATTGGAAACAACCGTCTTGCAGGTTCTGTCATAGAGTTCGGATATGAGTTCGTATTTTCTCGCCATTTACTTGCACCTCCTTATCGTGTTTTTTCTTTGCTTTTTGAGGATTTCATATTTTCCTTTTCGACCGGTTCTACAGTATGACCGTTTCTCTCGCAAAGCTCGGCGAACTCACAGATGTGGTATAGATTTGTGCCGACCTCCAAATGATAGTCGTCTATATATCTGCAAGTTCTTTCCGCCGTCTTACCGTCGCTATACTTGATAGTGATTTTGTCGCCGTCCGCAATGTGAAACTGCTCGTTATAGTGCGGGTCAATAAAGCGGATACCACGCTCTGCGTCTTTCAAATGGCTGTTTAGCCACTCTTTATGATAGCAATAGCAGTACAGATTGTACTCGCCCCTGTTGGGGTTAAACCTCATAAGATAGCTGTATTTTTCCGTATCAAGACGAATGCCGTAATGGTTGCCGTCGTCATTAAAGAAGCTGTCGGGAGTGGAATAACAGTAAGAGGACATAGCCTTTCTGCCGGACAAAACATCTCCGTCACGCAATCCGTTTATAACATCATCAAATTCAGCCTTAAATTCATCGGTTTTTAAGTCTTTTCTGAAATCGTTCCAAGTTGTCCAAAACTCGTTACCGGTAGAACCGAAGTCCGCTCGCAAATATCCGATAAGACCGGTCTGCATAGAGAGCTGTTGGCTTTGGCTGAATGTGTATTTACGCTCTGCTTCGGTCAATACTCTGTAATCCATTTTTCTCACCTCGCTTGTTCATTTGATTGTCTTTGCTTTGGAATAGAAAAGCCATATACTTCGGCAATCTTATCTCCGAGCCTTTTGGTAACTCTTGTGATATCGGCTCTTGTGACTTTTCCGTTATAGATTTTATCTTGCAGATTTTCAATCTGCGTATCGGTAACACCGTCTTTGAATACACGGTACAGATAATAGTTTGCACCGTCGTGATGAACGGCGTCGGCACGAAGGTCTCCGTACTTATCCACATACCATTCGGTATAATCAGTATCGGCATAAAGGCAGTCCTTTATATTGCCGGAATCAATCATCTTGTATCCTGTCACTCTGCCATTCCATCTGCCGAGGTCGCCGATAACGATAATCGGTTGTGAAAACTGAATATCGAGATTTCGCCTTTCATCGGAAAGGTAATCGTCATTTGCTTCAACCATATACTCATATAGCTTGTTTTCGTCGTTAGGGTCATCATCTAAGCCGTTGATTTCAAGGTATTCCTTATAACTGTCACGCCAGTCATCAGCTTCAAGGTTCATATTGCTCCAAATAATATGACGGTCACTCTGTTCCCGTCTGCTCATCAGCACCACCTCCCAAATAAGAGAACAGCTTATTAACTTTGGTCTGCTTCTGAAGCTCAATAATCAAGCTCATATCCGGAATAGTGATACCCGGAATTTTAAGTATGCTTTCCATATCAAGCTGCTGCAATTTCTTTTCCGTATTGCAACCTGCGTCAAACAGTTTCGTCAGAAGCTTTGTTTTCTGCTGAAAAGTGAATTTCTCTTTCATTATTTGTCCTCCTTGTCGTTATTTACGATTTTGCATAGGTTCGATACATATGCTCACAACGCTTTCGCCCTCTCTGAACTTCGGGACTGGGCGCAAGTTCGGGGTGTGAAGCCTGAAGCTTTGCTCGTGACCTTCTGACACTCTCGAAATGCGGTAAATGCAGTTCTTTATAGCAATTCATAATCACCGCAAAAGGCAAACCGCCTATATCTTGATTTTCATACCGTTGATAACAACGATTACAAACGAGAAGATAAAGTTTCATATCGTCGTTTCGTGCGTCTGTATTCTCTTTGAGAATAGTTAGCACTTGGTTTTCTATCGTATTGGGATTATTCATTTCATTCCTCCAAAAAAATATGGGCGGAGTTTTTTACGCTCCGCCCACTGTTTTTTTCCTTATTTCTTTCTGTTTTTAATCTGCAAGAAGATAAAGCCGCCGACAATAAAGGCGACCAATACAACTGCTACGATTGTTTTAGCGTCCATTACTCATCGTCCTCCTTTTTCTTTTTTCTGAGTGCAACAAAGACTGTTCCCGCAATTCCGAGAGCAGAAAGCCCTGCAAGCACAGTCCACAAGCCGACCTTGCTGTTATCTCCGGTCTTAGGTGTATCCCTGAGAACATTATGCATTTCCACAACGGTGGTAGAGCCAACCTTTACGCTTGCTTTTTTATCGGCAGGTAAAACATATCCGGCAGATACATTGTCGCTGACCTCAGACACCGTGTATTCGCCGATACGAAGTCCCTCAATAAAGATTTCACCGTTCTTATCGGTTGTGAAACTGCGGTCATAACCGTTTTCTCCGGTTACTCTGAAAGTGAAGCCCTCGACCTTACCGTCAGAAGATGTCTTTTTGATTTTAAGGTTGCCTTTCATTGCCTGATTGATAAAGCCGACTCCTGCTTTGTTTTCAACATTGTAGGTGGTTTCATCATTCTCAATAAAGACGGAATAAACACCCTTATCAAGTTCAAAACCGTCCGGTGCTTTGGTTTCTCTTACAAGATATTTTTCGTAGAGAAGTTCTTTCATCTCGTAGATACCTGTTGAGGTTTCTTTTAGATTTCCGATAAGTTCATCGCCGTCGTCAAGTTTGCCATCGCCGTTTACATCTCTGTAAACTTCAAAGGTTGCACCTGTAAGTTTGTTATCGGGATAATCTGCGTCAACTTTGGTAAGCTGAATGTTGCCGTGAATATATTCGTTGGTAATTTCGATTTCAACGACCTGATCGTTTTCGGAAATGTTCACTTCGTAGGAAGTATCATCAAGGACAAATCCTGTCGGAGCTTCAATCTCTCTTACAATCCACTGTCCATAAGGAACTTTTGCAAAAGAAAAACTGCCGTCCTTTTCAGATGTGGCAGTCATAATAGCGTGTTCTTTTGTAAATTCGGTTTCATCTGCTTTGAAGATGCCGATTAAAGCACCTCCAAGTGCTTCTCCATTCTCGTCAATCTTCTTACCGGATACAGAACCGTAGATGAGTTTATTCTCAATCGGCTTGCCGTCATTTACTTTGATTTCAACCGTTTCGGTATCCTGACCGGCATACTCGAATGTGAACGGATATTGTGTAGCGGAGAGGATATAATGCTCATCTGTGGCAATTTCCTTGATATAGTAGCTGCCAAACGGAAGGTCTGTATTCGCAATCGCTGTTCCGTTTTCATCAAGCGTGATAATCTCAATCAAACCATCTGCCGGAATGACTGTGCCGCTTGAAGATACAATATCGTCTTTTGCGTATAGTCCGAAGCTGATGTTTTTGATTTCATCATTCTTACCGATACCAAAGATGTCATTCTGTTCAAGCACCTTTTCAAGAGAAATCTTTACTTTCTGTCTCTCGTTATAGAAGCTGGTTACGGTTTCTGTTACGGCTACATCCTGACCTGCATAAGTGAGTTCAACCGAATGTTTTTCGTTATTGATAACCATACCGTTAGGTGCTTTGATTTCTACTACCGTGTATTTTCCGAGATAGAGTTCCTTGCTCTTGGCAAAGCCTTCATCATCGGTTGTCACGGTATCAACCACATCGCCCTTGTGATAACGAAGTGTGCCGTCCGGTGTGATAATATCTTCATCGGCTGTGATTTCATAAACCGCACCTGCAAGTCCTTTGACTGTATATACCGGCTGATAAATCACATCTTTATCTTTCTCTCCAAAAACATTCACACCAAAGAACACCTCGCCGGTTTTCTCAACGGAAATTGTGCCTTTCTGAGCCATATTCGGCTTATCCACCTTAATCAATGTGATACCGCCTTCCTGTGTGGAGTTTTCTTCCGTTACATCAAAAGGAACAGGAGTACTGTCGAGTACATACCCATAGGGCGCTTGAACCTCAACAAGTGAATAACCTTTGCCGTATTCAAGTTTTTCGGGAGTTACAAGCTGTCCGTCTGCGTCGGTGTAGAAAGTGTCGATAGTTGTCGGTGTAGGATAAGTAAATGTCATACTTACTTTGTTTCCGGCAGGGTCATAGATTTGGAAGCCTGCACCTGCATACGGAATTGTCTTGCCTGTTTCTGCATCAACCTTTACCACCTTGATATAGCTTTCAAAGTTTGCGTTGTTGATGAGATAACGGTAGGTCTGTCCGTCCTGAGAAATGAAAACATCAAAGTCTTTCATAAACTCACGACCTTCCCAACCTTTGGTCTGATGAACGGTATATACGCCGTAAGGCATATCCTTTGTCTGAGCAAAACCGTTTTCATCACAGACAACAGTATCTCGTTCATCTTCTTCTGCTGCTACAAAACTTCCGGAAGATTTAAGATAGATTTCAAAAGTTGCACCGCTTTCAGGTGTTTCAATCTTTGTTTCACCGTCATCGGTGTGTTTGACGATAGCGATATTTCCTTTCATAACCTGCTCGGTTACATCATTCGCCACAAGATTGTGTTCAATCGTAAAGAGTTTCGGCTCTGCACCTACTTTATGAATTGTGGTATCAAGCAAATATCCCTCGGACGGAGTGATTTCTCTGATAGTCCAATCGCTGTCGCAAACATATTCCTTAGTGGTAAACTGACCGTCTTTATCGGTAACATACTTATCTACAAGAGTTTCGCCTTTGTAGATACCGTAGACTGCACCCGAAAGTTTCGCATCGCCCTGTGGAGTGCCTTCTTCTCGGTCGCTCTTAGTTACGGTAACGCTGAATTTTTTAAGAATATTTGTAAAGTTACGGGTAGTTACTTCTTTCCAGTTAATCGGTGCTGTCTGATTTGCAGGAACTACATATCGGATAGCTGTATCCACTTCTTCGATTGTGTACGGTTCTGAACCGCTGATAAGCACATCTTTGAAAGTAGCAACACCATTGTTATCGGTAACGGCATATTCATCAACGGCAATGCCTGCAAGGGAAGTACCGTAAAGGTGGAATTTCACACCCTCCACAAGATTATCTTCCGATGACTTGATGACCTGAAGATTACCTCTTTTGAGAACATTATTGAAGTTTACGGTTGCCACCTGACCGGCAACAACGGTTACTCTGTGAACCTCCTGCGGGACATATTTATCAATGGACTGTTCCGTTACGGTATATACGCCGGGCATAAGATTATCAAGCTGAAACTTACCACCGTTTGCTGTGGTAACAGTCTGATTAACTCCGTTGCCTGTGATAGTGAATTTGATACCGTCAACCTTTCCGTCCTCGCTGGTTTTTACAATCTTGCAAGAACCGTAGCTGACTTTCATTTTTACAAAGCCGCTGACAGGGTCGCTGACATTCTGACTGTACGAAACGACATCTTGAATACCGTTACCGGGAGAGTTTTTACCGTCCGTCCAAACAACAATGCCCTTGCGAGTGCCGTTTGTTTTGGTTGCGGTAATTGTAAATTCCTTACTCGGAGCTTTTGTCATTGAAACTATCAACTTGTTTCCGCTTTTAGAAAAAGTCACGCCGTCAATATTGGCAGAAAACTCATAATTGCCAAGCACACCGTTTGAGTCTGTAAGAGTAGTAACATACTTGCTTCCGTCCCATTTAAGTTCATTCACCTTTGCAGAGCCGCTTGACTTAGTACAGAAACTTGGCACTTTTGTGTGCTTCTGTACGCTTTCCGACATACTGTTGTAGTAAGCCATAATACGGCTATAAAGGGGATGACCCTTTTGAATATGGTCGAGAATAGCATCATAACTGCCGGGCGACTTATGATTAAAACTTTCATCTCTTTCGCCAACAATGGTTTCCCAAATAAGGAGCTGTGTTGCGATTGCGTGTGAAAGTTTATCTGCGTCATCGCTGTTCTGCGACTTCCAACTTGTGCTAATGTTGCCGCAGTATCCGTACTGCAAAATACGACCGATATTAAGTCGAATATCATCGCCGGAAATTGTGCCGTTAGAGCCGAGATTATTGAAATAGTCCTCGTTTTTCTCGGTAAGAGTATCTCCGGTATGCTGACCCGTACCCGGCTCGATACAGTAAGCAATATTCCCCGAATACGAACCCATTGCTCTGAGTGAATCGGTGCTTATTGCGTGAGAGTACCAACCGTTCATAAATTTGAGTTCACCGTGACCCCACTTACCGTTGTTGTTTGTATCTCCGCTACGGGGAAGTTGCATAATATACACATCGGACTTCGTGCCCGAAGCGGCATAGGCAGTTGTCCCGATATTTGCAAATACACCGAGACTGAGAACCGCAGCCATTACAAGCGATACAGCTCTCTTGAATTTCGTTTTTACCATTTTGTTTTCCTCCTTAAAACGAAAGAACGCACCGATTATCAGTGCGTTCAATTCTGTGTTTGATTTAGTTTTAGCAATATCCGATGTAGATTTCATATTCCGTATCGGATACTTTTTCAGCCCATACCCATACTGCCGTAAAGCCCTCAACATTTTTGTATCTGTTCAGCCTACTTTTAATGTCGTCTTTAATGCCTGTTCGTCTGCTGTTCGCTGTAATAGGATTATCCCAACATTCCGTTGCTGTACTGTCCAGTTCTAAACCGATACTTTGAGCATAGCTCTTTGCGTAACTCACATATTCGCTCACATCAAAAGTCTGCTTTGGCGGCTCTGTGGGTTTCGGCTCTTTTGGCTTTTCAGGCGGCTTTGGTGTAGCGGATGTTGGTTCTTTTGATTGTTCCGTGTGCTTTTCGGAAACAGTCGGTGTGTTTGTCCGCTTTGACGGTTCTGCTTTCGGTTTTTCAGGACTTTTTTCTTCTGCCGATTTTGACTGAACATTAGTGATAGCCTTACTTTCATCAACTTTTCTGCTTTCGTCAGTCGTATTCGGTGTTTTTTCCTGAATAGCCGTACTTTCCTGTTCGGTTGATGTTTCTTCCTGAGATTGCGTTTCAGTATTACCAGCCGGAAAAGAAGTCTCTGTTTTCGTTTCATTCTTTGCAGCTTCTTTGGCTGTGTTACTGCTGCAACCAACAAGTAAAATCATAAAAAAAGCAAGCATACAAGCGGTTAATCTCTTTTTCATAGCATATCGCTCCTTTCGCCTTAATCGTACTCAATTAGGCAAAAAACATCAAAGGTGCGAATAGCCAAACTTTTTATCGTAGCAGACATTTTGCTTTCACTTCAAATGTGCAAACGCTTTAATAGACGGCTATATGTTAGTTGAGATAGATATATTTAAGGGAGATAGAATATATCTTTTCAGCCGGTAAACAGTAGGTAAATATAGGGGTAGAGTGTGAGAAGGGGAAAGGCTATCGGCTGTCACGGTCAGCTCTCTGTTTGAGAAACTTGTTGTAATGCTCCAAAGCCTTGCACACGAACTCCTCGGTTTGACTTACCGGGATATTCTTCGGGATAAGTTGTCGAACTCTGTCGCCCCTTAACACGATTTTCTCTTTTTGATTTGGCTTTTCCTCCGACATAATGGCTTGGATAGCCTCGGTTGTGAGTTTGCCCTCATCAAAAAACTTTCGCATACGGATAGTTTGGTCGTGAGACGGTGTAGCGTCATTCATATCAATTTCGTCCACCACATCACGCTGACTGTCCTCATCAAGATACGACAATTCAACCGCCGGTCGCATTTTAATTCGCCCCTCATCAACAAATTCAAGCAGTTCGGGAACAAGGTTTGTTAGGCGGACATATCTGCGTATCTGTTCTCGACTTTCGCCGACCTGATTACCTAATTCTTCATTAGTTCTTGACTTTGACACCAGTGGTGTCGAAGTTAAATCTGTTCGCTGTCCTTGTCTGTTCATTGCTTCCAAACGCATTTTGTAGGCATAGGCTTTTTCGCTTGGCAATATCTGCGACCTTTGAAAGTTGCTCTCAACCATTAAAATTGTGGCTTCATCTCGATTAAGGTCAACAACCTCACAACGGAGTGTATCAAAACCGGCAAGTTCACTTGCTCGTTTTCGTCTGTGTCCCGATATGAGTTCATATCTGCCGTCCTCTTTCTGCCTTACCGTAGCCGGAGTAATTACTCCACGCTCCTTGATACTCTCAACAAGCTGTTGCATATCCTCATCATCACGCACCTTAAACGGGTGGTCGGGAAAATCATCAATCAGTTCTAACGGAATATCTCGGATTTTTGAAAGTTTTTCTTCATCTCTCTGCTCTTGCGTTGAAAACAAGTCATCGAGCCTCGTGAGAGTGAAGTCGCTCTTTCTTCCTGCCATCGGCTAACACCTCCTTTGTAA
>ENA-OYXY01000686-OYXY01000686.1-human-gut-metagenome-genome-assembly--contig:-NODE-686-length-15658-cov-14.607319_pt1 | contig 15658 bp, 12 predicted proteins | sample MGYA00244058_ERZ653438 | MGnify/ENA primary metagenome ERZ653438 (study PRJEB26926, sample SAMN06165026) | human gut metagenome | biome: ENVO:00009003; feature: ENVO:2100002; material: ENVO:00002003... | reverse complement strand
CGTCAGATGTGTATAAGAGACAGATTTTATACAGAAGATGATGAAATGTTAAAATTAATTGAAAATTTTATGAGAGAAAAAGAAAAGGGAGAATAATTAAATTCTCCCTTAATTTTAGCCTATATAGTTTGTTGCCTATTAAAAATAAAATGGCTTAAATTCAATCCTCATGCTTAATTATTTTGTATATTTTTTCTTTTTATTGCCATTATATTTTGGTTTTTGTGTGTTTGTTTTAGGTTTGATTTCTTCTGATTTTTCTGCTGCTTTAATTTCTTTTTTTTCTTCTTTTACTGTTTCAACTTTTGGTTCTTCTTTTTTATCAGCAATTTCTATTATTGTATAGAAACTTCCTGCTAAATTTTTGTCTATTCCTCTAAGTTGTAAATCTTCACAGAATACTTTGTAAAAATCTTGACCTAATTTATTGTTACCTTCACTTACTACTTCATAGCAACAATCTTTATACCATATTGGTCTACTTTCTAAAGATACTGTTTTTAGAAATTTTAGTTGTTTCATATTATCCACTCCTTTTTATGTGCTTTCATACCAGCTACCATTTACTTTTATATATGGAGTTGCTTCTACCCAACTACCATTAACTTTTAAATATGTGTCTCCTTCAACCCAAGAGCCATTAACTTTTATCCACATTTGATTACCACGAATTTTTATAGAAGAAGTAGTTAAATAAGGACTTTGTTGTCCCCAATTATTATTGGTACTAATTCTAAATTGTATTAAATCTCCGTTTTGAGGTTCTGTATCAAAAAGTGATAATACAGCTGGGTCTGATAAATCAAGTGTAAAATTAGTTACGCTTACTTTTGTAGTGAACCATTCTCCCCAGGTAGCGGTTTTATGATTATATTTTCTATAACCAACATCATATGAAGTTATAGAACCTGACCCACCAGTAGCCCCACTCCAGCTAATTTTGATAGAACCATCCTTTTTTACACTTGTGGAACTTAAAGTATAATTTGTAGGGGCAGTTGGAGCATTAAATGTTACTACTAATTCTGGAGAATTTACAAATCCTGAAGCAGCATAAGCATAATCAGATGATTGAATTCTATACTGATATTTGACTCCCGCAAAAGGCTTTTGTCCTTGAACATTCATTCCATTTAATGCTATTTCATTATATGAGGTTCCATATTGACCCGCTGATATTGTAAGCCAAGGTGTCCAAGAACCATTTGGTCTAGTTGACCTAACTTCTACATCATATCTTAATACTCCTAAACTTCCTGCTCTTGCCCCACCCCAAGTAATTGTTGGAGCCGAATTTATATTACAAGGATTAGGATTTATATTAATCCATGTTGGAGCACTAGGAGCAGCATATCCTGGAGCTCCTAATCTTTGATACTGGTCTCCAGTTCTAAATGCAGCCCCTGATGGTCTATTAGAAGGTATTGTTATATTAAATCCTATATCAAATGAATTTCCTGTATCTACAAAACTCATAGAACAAGTTCTAGTTCTAGTTCTTGCTGTGTTTTTAGCCCATCTATCTGAATATCCTTTTATATTTGCACTAGCACTAGCCCCACCATGCCACATATTAAAGTTAATTTCACCATCATAGTTAATATATCCACTAGAATAAGTTAAAGTACAAACAACAGTTGCATTAACTGTTAGTGTTGCACCATTTCTATAAACATCCATATATATGTTAGCTGTAGAAGTTGGATTTGTCCAAGATTGAGAATATACTAATGCCATATATCATTACCTCCTAAGCTTCAATTTTTAAATATATATTTCCATCTGCACCAACAGTTGGGTCTGGTTCAGCAGTTCCTTTTAATACAAAAGCTTGTTGTGTCCAAGAACCCCATACGCCATTTGAATAATTTCTAACCCATGTTTGTACTCCAGATGTTGTGTTAGTTGTGAATGTTTGTTTAACCCCAGAATGTCTTTCAACTAATAAACTAAAAGGAAGTTGTGCTGGAGTATTTGTAATTGTAGTTGCATCTGCACTTGTAGCATTATAATATAGCCCAGCAGTTGTATATTTATTTAAATTTGAATTTCTAGGTATCAAAACAGGGATATTTAATTTTTCAGCTAAAGCATCTCTTACAGCTGAAGAAACAGGTTTTTCTGCATCTGATGTATTATCTACATTACCTAAACCTATTTGTGCTTTATCTAACATTAAATAAAAATTATTATTATAATATCTAACAAGAATGCTTCTATTTGCAATTAAAGTGTTTGCTCTAACTGGTGTCCCATCTGCAAATAATATTGGTCTGGCTGTATCTCCATTAATAGATAAAGTAATATTGTCAACATTATTAACAGTTGGCATAAAAGATATTATACCCATATCATTACCAAAGCTATTTGTTAATGGAGTAGGAATACCTGTTGCAGTAATATTATATTGACTTGATGTGCTTGTGTTTAAGAAATTTGCATTTATTACTTGACGTGGCGAAAATGGATACATTGGTTCATATCCAGCACTTGTAAGAACTTGCATTATAATATTTTTTGACATTCTTTATCATTCCTTTCTAAGATAATATTGTTTCAATTACTTTACCTACAATAATATTATCTGTCATTTCTTCTGATTTTTTACTTATAAAATCTACGGCTAATTTTTCAGCCTCTTTTTTATTCATTTTTACATAACCACTTTCATTTGGATTATGGTCTTGAAAATATATTAAATTATTATCTATGTAAATTAAATATGCTTTATCTATTTTATAATTTCTTGATTTTATTATTTCTTTAGCAGTAATTCCATTTATAGGAGATTTTTTATCCCATATTTCATATCTCATTCTATCAGTTTGCACTTTTAAAATACTTTCTCTATCTTGTTCATTTATAAGTTTATTTATTTCTGAAACAGAGCTTTCTCCATTTCTAGAATTGATATATTTTAAAATCTCTTTAATATTAATCATTTTATTTCTCCTTTTTATAAGAGAGAGCATAAAGCCCTCTCATGTTTATTTCCAACCTGAAGGGATAGAATTGTAATCACTTAATTTAGTACAGTTTTGTAATGCTTTTTCATGACTTGTTAATGTTGTTATCTTACTTAATTCAGTTACTAATTTATTACCATTACCTACTAATTGTGTAGCATTAGAAAACATATAAGAACAATTTTGTAATGCTGGACATAATGTAGATAAATTGTCCCAAGAATATTCATAATTTGTACCACTAAACATATTATTTAACTCTCTAAACATTGTTTGGTTTGCAAACATACTATCGATGTCTTTTAACACACGACTATTATAAATAAATGGAATTGTTTCATAACCTTCTACATCTGTCATTTGACATCCATCCCATAAACTTACAGCTCTTTCTATTTTTGTTCCTGGGAATAACATTCCAGTATATCCTATATTTTCAGTAATAAATCCAGTTATTTTTGCATTATAGAATAAGAAAGAAATATCTTTTAGTTCTGGGTTATTTGTAAACAACACTTGACTCATATATAACATTGTTGCTCCAGTAGCAATTTTTTGGCAAAGTCCAAATGCGTGCATAACTGTTGTAAGTTTAGGACAATGATAAAATAATCCCATAGGAATACTTGTTATTCCTGTATCTTCTAATATATAACTCATATCTGTAATATTAGGACAATAAGTAAATAATTGATTATTCAATTTTGTTTGGTCTAACTCATATCCGCCTGGTTCCATACCCGTTGGGTCTTCTACATAAGTAAATACATCGTGTATTCCCACTGTACTTACCTTAGAACACATTTCAAATAAATGAGAAACATTTGTTAAATTATTATTATGCCCAAATATTGTTGTATAATCAGATATGTTCGCTAAATCTAAATTAGTACATAAACTAAACATTCCTTCTGCTGTCTTTATATTACTTCCTAGTATATTAGGTTTTATTTTTGATATTCCTGTCTGTTCAAACATATAACTTGCATCTTCTACACTTGCCATACTAAATGTAGGCATTTCTGTTAATGTAGAACTATAAGCAAACAAATTACTCATATTTTTTACTTTACTTGTATCTAAATTATTTAAGAAATTCCAATTGTTAAATGTGGTTAGACCAGAAAAGGTACCTTCCATACTTGTACAATTAGAAGTATCTAAATTATTAAAATTTAATGTCATTAAGTTAGAAACACCTTCAAATGTTTGAACCATAGTTTCAGGTTTAAAATCTCCTTCAATATATAATGTTCTAACATTTTGTAAATTCATAAATAATTGAGTCGCATTTTTTATGTTTTCTAAACCAGCAGTCTTTAATCCTATATCATATCTATCTCCTATAATAATTTCATAATAATCTTCTGTATCATTATTCGATAAATAATTTTTAAGTATTGTTCCATCTGGGTCTCCAGTTAATGTTTTAGATAAAAATACTGGACTTGCATGTGCTCCAATATTATTATGCCATATATGATATTCTTGGACTGGAATTAAATCTGGGTTATAAAAAATACCTGTAGACTTTTCAAACGCATATATTGCTACCTGCTTTAAAGTTATTTTATTGACTAAACTAACATAATAATATAAATTAGTTTCTGCTGGATAAGAACCAAAATCAAGTTCTTCAGCTTTTGTACTTGAGTCACCTTTTAATTTTTGAACCATATCCATAGCAAAGGCTCCATACCCACCAGCGGCTTGTATATCTTTGCTTATGTCATATCCTACTAATTTCCAATATTTGTTAATAATAATCATTTTTTCTTCAACTGATAATTTTGCTAAATTTGTAGCACCTAAAGTTAAATTTTTAGTTGTAGTTGGTGTTTGTACTACTAAACTATCAGATATATTTAGTAAAGAAGCATGTGTTAACGGACTATTTTCAAAAGTAATATCTACTGATAAAGATGGTTTATTATTATCTCCATAGAAAAATCCAGAAACATTCTCTAATGAAGTACAACCATAAAACATTCCACCCATGGTTTCAGTTATAGGTTTAAAGTTTATGTTTCCAATAGTAGTCAATGTAGTATTTCTAAAGAACATTTGAGTTGGCTGATTTGCAATAGAAGTAGCATTCTTTGACCATAACGCATCGTTTCCTAATGTTATAAGAGCAGAAGCTTGGTCTTGACCACTAAACATATCAGAGCTTAATGCTAATCCATTTAATCCATTATCTCCAATTTCTTTTATCCCTTCTACATCTAATGCATTTTCATAAGTTGCATTATCTCCACTAAAACAATTAGCTGGTATATTTCCACCATAGAAATTAAACACATTATCATAATTAGTTGTAGAATAAGCTTGTCTAAACAAACCTGCTGGCAATGAAATTAATGGCACATTATACAAAGCACCTGAGAAATTAATTACACTTAAAGCTCCATTTCCAAATAAATTAATTGGAAGTTCTTTAATACCAGTACAACCAGAAAATACATTTTCATAAGTTATAACTTCAACATTATTATTAAATAAAGTATTTGGTAATTCTGTCAAAGCAATATCACCCATAAAAGCATTTGCAAAAGTTGTTACGCTTGTATTATTTTTAAATAAATTCATAGGTATAGCTACTAATCTAGCACAATTTTCAAATACGCCGCTAAAATCTGTAGCAGAATTGTTTGAGTCAAATAAACCTGTAGGTATATTAATTATTGATGTTCCTTTAAATGTATTCTTAAAACTTAATATTCCAGACATATTATCAAATAAACCTACTGGTATCATACCAAATTTAGAACAACCCTCAAATACACTTTCAGCAGTTGTTGGCATAGTTGTTTGACTAAATATACTTTCAACTACATTAGTTAAATTTGTACAACCTTTAAACATATTTTTTATTACAGAAAATGCTAAATTGCATTTTGTTACTTCTTTTAAACAAGCTGCTATATTTCCTGTGTATTCTAATTGGTCTAATGTTCCAATTAATCTAATAGTATATTCTCCATCAGCAACATAAGTATGTGTTGCATTCGTATCATTATAAACTGTAATTTGAGTAGAACTTGTTCCATCTCCCCAGTCAATCCAATAATCATATGTTCCACCCAAAACCATTGGAATTGAAACTGTTTTACTTCCTGTGCTATCTAACGTTGTATCTATAACCATATCATAATTTGAAGTAATATCTTTTACTTGATATTCTTCTGTATAACCATGAACATCAGAAGTTGCTATATTTATTCCACCAATAGCATAACCTTTAGTCCCTATTGCCATTGCATTTAAACTACTTCTTGGATAATTCATTGGTGTGTCTGTTGTCCATTGATTTTCTTCTATATTATATTTTTCGTTTGTGTCTAAACTATACCAATCAGAATTTAATCCTCCAACGGCATAAATTGAACCATTAGTAAAAAATGAAGATAGAAAACTTCTAGGAACTAACATATCATCTTTTTCAGACCAAGTATTTGTAGCTATATCATAAGCTTCGTTTAAACCTATCGTATCTCCATTTTGATTTATTCCACCCATAGCATATATATTTGTTCCATCACTTGCTAATGCATGTCCATATGTTGGTGTTAGCTTATCTGTAATTGCTGTCCAAGTATCTGTTGTTGAATTGTAAGAATAAGCATTACCTACTGTCTGATTTCCTGTTGTTTCTCCAGCTACTACATATCCTATATTATTTACTGCTATTCCACTTGTAACTAACGGAATTGGCAATGATTGTTTAGCTGTCCATGTATTTGTATCACTGTCATATTCTTCAACGGTATCTAATATGTTACCATTACTATCTACGCCACCAATTACATAAGCTTTATTACCTATTGAAAAAGCCGCAGTTCTAGCTCTAGTAGTAGGAGCATCTGCTTTAGTTGACCATGTGTTAGTTACAGTATCAAATACTTCTGTTTTATTACTTCTGACAAATGTTTGTGTAATTCCTCCAGTAGTATATATATTATCTCCAATAACAAATCCAGCACTAGCAAATCTAGGTGTAATTTCTTGTTGTTTTACATCCCATTTCTTTTGAATAACATCATCTCCAAGAGTAATTTGAAACCAGAAATCTCCAGTATCATATCCAGTTGGTGTAGCTCTTTGTATAGGTGTTTTATTAGCCATTTTTGGCATACTTATAATTACCCAAGGATAATGGTTTAAATTTGGCTCATAATTTGTATTATCTGCTAAAGCATACCACATTTTATTTCTATATATTACTATATCTCCTTTTTTATAAGATATAGTATTGTCCCAGTTAAATTTTAGATTTAAATCTAGTCCACCATATCCTTGAAATCCTCTTATATCAAATTCTAGCCAATATTCAGTATTTGTTGGTAATGTTCCAATAGGCGGCTCTTTTAATGCATAATATCCTTTACCATTATAATATACTAAGTTATGTGGGTAATATTGAACTGTTGAGTCAAAATCTCCCCTAACTCTAGTATTATTTATCATAACTAAAAAATCTTGATATAATTTGTCTAAATAATAGTCTATATCTCTTTTGGGTTCTATTTCTCTTTCATTAACCCCATTAATTAAATAATTAACATTTTGACTATTAGTAATTTGATTAGCCAAAGAAGGATTGTTCAAAAGAATAGAATTAGCGCTAGAAGTATTATTAGATTGCATAGCATAATAATAATTTAAAAACAAATCTCTACTACTCAAATGCATATCATCCATTAATTCAATAATTGTTCTATCCATAAATATTATCCTCCTTTATATAACTTGATACCATTGGTCTCCTATTATTTGGTCTGTTGGTTGTGCTGCTGTTACAGGTATTTGAATTGCTGGTAAAGCAGTAAGTATTTCAGTCCAATAAACAGAACCATTGGCTGGTTGTTGACCTCTATTTATTTGCGTAGAAGCCCACCATTTATTTCCATAAACAACTACATCGTTTACATTATATTCCATTGTACTGTCCCATATCCAAGTAAAAGACAATCCTTCTCCTGAAAGACCTCTTTCTCCTCTTAATGTTAATATTCTCCAATAAGAAGTATTTGTTGGAGGAATACCTGTATCAGGTTGTTTGATACATAAATATAAGAAAGTTCCTTCTGTAGTAGTATAATTTACCATATTGTTTTGGTAATATTGTGTTGTAGGGCTGTATACCCCTTGAAAATTAAATCTATCTATATTAGCTTGCCATTCAGCTTGTTTCTCAACTATATAATTATATATATCGTTTTTATAAAATCTCTCTAATGCTAAAATTGCATCTCTAATTTGATTGTAATCATTAGCATTAAATATTTTTCCATTTAATTGAGGATTAGCATTTATTATAGCTGAAGCATTAGAAAAGTCGCCAGCAATTATTGCTGTTTGAATTTGTTGAACTAATTGAGCATCAGTTGAATTTGTTATATTACTTTTTAGTTCTATATTATCTAACGTTCCAGGATAATTTGTAAAATCCAAATCTGGATATAAAACTGACATAAATTATTCCTCCTTTTATTAACTTTTAAAATAAATTCCTTCAGCAATTAATGTAACACTCTCAGAACTAGAACCTGCTCCTACTCCAGCTAATGTATATGCATTATTAGTTGGTCTATAAGAAAAACTAAAATTCAATACATTATTTAAAGTATAACCTTGTATAGAAGAAGAACTTCCAGAACCCGTAGAGTTAAAACTACTACATAAAACAACATAATCAGTTGTATTAGAAATCTGCGCCCAATCAGGAATATTCTCTATTTTCTTGAACACACTAAAATCACCATCTTTTTCAATCTCTGCTGTTACTCTAACTTTTACCAATTCTCCATATCCAGTAAAATCTACAGTAACAGTTGCCCCAGATACTCCTGATAATGTCTCACTATAATGTTGCACAGTTAATGCTTCTGGAATATCATTTACTTGAGCAATCCCATCTTCCATATGATTTAATCTTTCTGCTGACATTGGGTCTCCCTCATTTGTAACTTTACCAGGTGCAGGAGTTAATGTTACAGTACCATCATCATTATTAGTCATAGTAAATGTTAAAGGTTTTTCAACTTGTCTATCATTCCATAATTGTTTTTCGTAAGCCATATTAAATCTCCTTTCTAAGGTAAATAAGGGAATTGCCCTTGTGTTGAAGAATACCATTGACCAGTATATGGATACTCTGCTATTATAGTTTTTATTTCTGGTTCTTTTGGATATATTTTTATAGCTGTTATTGTCATATTATTTCCAACACCTAAAGGTATTTCTAATGTTTTAATTAAATATTCCCCCTCAATACCAACATTTTTATTTGTATGAGCTATTTTTACATTAACATCATTTAGCCAATATAGCGGCACGATTTCTAATGTTATACTATCATTCATTCTTGCATGTAAAAATAATTCATAATCTGCTCTTTGTTGAGCTAAATCATTATTGTATATTCTTTCATCATCTACTATATAATTTATTTGTCCAATGCTATCTACATTGTATGGGCTTGAACTAATTGTATCTATAGAAGTAGCCATTACTTGTTCTCCATTATCTAATAATCTTCCATATACAATTATGTGATTTTTTACATTTTCAAAGTCCACATCTATAGTTTCACTTATTATTACTTTTTGTTTTAATTGGTTAAAATCAAGAACTACTGGCTCATTTATTCCATTAGGAATTTGTTGCCAATGAAAGACTCCATCAACATCAAAAAACATTTCCCAATCAGAATATAAATCTCTTATTTCAACTAATAAATCATATATAGTAGAACCCATATCTTTTTTTATATCATAAGGTATTTCATAACCTGCATCTTGAATTATGTATTTATCAAACCCACCAAGTTGTGTTATTGTTTGTTTTACAACATCTGCAACTTTACTTTCTGCGGGTACTACAGTAGTTACAGCTGGTAGTTGACCATTTCTTCTTCCTGTTAATTTAGCCATTAAATCTAAACCTTCAAAAGTTATAGTATTTGTTGTTGCATTATAAACACTTTCAGGGTTATTTATTAAAAACAACCCCATATTATTCCATACTGTTTCATTACCATTTCTAGGATTATCTGTTCCAACATATACTTTTATAAATTTATCTAACCATACTTCCCCACCTGGAGCAAGTATATTTTCACTGTTTTCAACTACCAGTGTAATATTACAGGTTCTTCTAATATCAGAAGTGGCATCTATCGAGATGCTCCCATCAGTTACTTTACCCTCTAAAGAATTAACAGTCTGAAAATTAAAATTTAATAAATCTACTTTTATTCTTTGATTTCTTACTTTTAATTGTGATAAATCATAATCTGTTTGACTCGGTATAACTGCCACCTGTAATCACCTACTTTCTTAATTATTTGCGTAAATTAAATTACTATCATATAAATCTTGACCATCTGCTGCATCACCAATTTCTGACCAGTTAAATGATAATTTTGCAAATCCCATTCCTACCTCAGTATAATAAGTTAATGATAAATTATCACTTAATGTTACTAGCCAAATGTTTCCGTTGAAATCTTTTAATATTTTTGCAGAAGGAGTAGCCAAGAAATTCTTTATAGCTTGCAATCTTTCAACTGTAGCTTTTCTATCTAATTGTTCATCTGCTGTATATACCACAACATCTCCATCCATTGTTCCTTTATCATAACTTAAATCTCCATTGCTAATAACGATAGGATATTTACTTCCATATGGCTCATATACACCTGTTTGATGAACTCTTTCGTTTGCTGAATATGTTGCATTTTCTTTGAATTTATAATTACTTGTTCCATCAGTTATAAAAATTCCATAGAATTCAGAAGTTATACTATTAATAGAATATTCTCCCTCAACATTTCCTATGATAGGAACAATAGCATATTCATAATCTGTGTCATTTTGAGCAAGATAATCATATCTTACAAAATCTATATCATTTGGGTCAGTTACTGGAATAGTATATAATGTATACCAATCAAATTCACCCTTTTTTCTTCTCTTTACTTTTATACTACTTATTTGTGTTACCACATAATCTATATTTCCTGCGTTAATATTTCCATTAAAATCTGCATCCATTTGTGTTTGCAAATCCCAACCAATTGGATATGTTGTTATATATGGAAAACTAACGTCTTTTGTTATATTAAAATGGTCATATATTCCATTCTCAAGTTTAACATCTTCTATATTTATCAAATTTGTAGGAACAGGTTGCCAAGAATACCTGTCCTGCAAAAAATTATATCCTAAAAATATCATAATTCTTAGCCACCTTTCCTATGCTAAAGTTGTTGTATTTTCACTTATTCCACCAATATTACCAGATAAATCTATTGCTTCAGCTCTTATTGTATATGTTGTATCAGGTGTTAATCCTGTGAATGTGTAACTATTTACAGAACTTAATCCATCTACAGGAACAATTTCATCCCAAGTAGCTCCATTATCTTTACTAAATCTTACTGTTCTTAATCCAACATTATCTATTGAAGTTGCAGTTACTGGTATTTCAGTTTCTGTTACACCAGCCTTATCTACTACTAATTCAACTACTGGTTTATCTGTATCTATAGGTTTATCATGTTCTCTATAATCTCCTAAATCTTCTATTTTTAAATCAAATAGATTACCTTTTCTTCTACACCAAATAAATACTTTATTATAATCTGATGGTATATCTATATAATTACTATGAATTACGTAAGGCATTTTATTAGCATTCCAACATTTTAATAATACATAAGCATTTTCAGTTTGTTGGTTACTATAACCACTTACATAATCTAAATATAATTGCCCTAATACAGTATTATTTGTAAATACATTTGAAATAGGAGTATAAGTTGTTAATACTTCTAATGCACTTTGATTATCTGTAGATAAATCATAAGCAACGGGTGTATCTAATACAGATATTACACCGTTTTCTTCTTTACAATATCTTATAAGACTAGGTACAGTAACATAAGGATAATATACTCGAGCTGTTTCTCCTATATTTATTTGAACTTTGTTATTTGTTAAATCTGTCGCTCCAACATTTTCTATTTGAACTTTTACACAATTATCTGGTGTTGTGAATACGCCGCTAGTTAATGCTGTAGAGGATATTTTATTATTATCTTCATTAATAAAGTCTACTGTATATGAAACACTGCCAGCTTGTGATAAATAATATTCTTTACCACCAGATACTTTAGCAGATTGGTTAGTTGGATTTAATAAATTAGGACTTGCCAAACATATTAAATCTCTATATTCATCACTACTTCTCAATGGTTCTTCTAATGTGATTATCGAAGAATTTGAAATATAAGGGTCATATGTTGTTATTACATTACTTGCTTCTATTTGTATATTCCATATATCTATATGATTTGTTGTACTACTACTGTCCACACTAAATGCTAATTGTAAATCATAAAAACCATCTGGTGCAACAAATGTGTTGTTGTCAAGTGGTATTTCTGATATTATTTTTTGGCTATTTTTATCAGTCTTATATAATTTAAAATCTTCAAATTGACCTAGTTGACTATAAGATACAGTGTAAGTATCTCCTGGATTTAATAATGATTTCCAACCTATATTTAATGAAGCAGGTGTATCTATTATCACAGGAGTAATTTCATAACCACCTTGTATTTCTGTGTATGAAACATTGTTTTTTTGTAAATATAATGGTGTCTCATAATTATATAAGTTTTTAGCCGCTGAAGTTAAATAAATGTTATATAATCCTGGTGTTTGATAATCAGTAGCCTTTTTACCATATTCAAGTTGTATATTACTTATATCAACATTTACATTTGCTAATATTATAGTCTGTGCAAACCTAACCCATAAAGTATCATTATCTGATACTTCTTCAGGAACTATAAATGATATAGTATTTCTTCCTTTATTTTGAGTTTTATATTGAATAGAGCTTGCTATATTTGTTTCATAATTATCTACTCCATATCCTATACTAAAGTACAAGTCTGTACTTTCACTATTAATATTATAATCAAATGATAAAGTATATAAGTAATTTGGTTGTAATTTAAAGTTTGTGTTTGTGTCTTGATAATAAGCTTGATTATATGTTATATTAAAATCCTGTACATTAATTATATTTTTAATATCTCCTACAGAATAAAATACTCCATTATTAACTATAGAATTTCCGCCAACAGTTAAATTTTGTATATTAGAAACTTCACTATCTGTTATATTTATATTATTTCCACTCTTGCTTGTATATAGCGGCAAGTTTTTAATTACATCTCCGGTCATCCATTTCATTTCTATTTTATTAGGAGTTTGTGGAGTGTCTATATCATTTTTTAATGTTATTATTGGCTCATAAGGGTTAAAATCTCTCCCCCAAGCTCTAAGTGTAAAATCATCTTGTATTCTAAATCCAGAGTCCCATTCTACCCAACTGTCAGGGTCTCTTAAATCTACCTCTTTATCATCTATATAAATTGGTGGGTCTGGATTTGATTTTCCGTCAATCGCAACGATATTAGAAGATACTTGTATGTATCCATCGTCACAATTATTTACTAAATCACAAATAGCAAAAGAAGCTGGTTGAATATATCTTACTGTAAAATATATTACTCCTGATGTTATATGTGTTCCATTTACTGTCTCACCAGATAATTCAATATAATATGAAGTATCATTACTCATACCAACAAAAGTATAAGATAAAGATGAGTCAGTTTCATAATATATTAAAGGAGTTTTACTAAGTACATTTTTATTGCTGTCATATAATGTATATTGATAACTATTTAAAATTTCACCTTCTTGTTGTATGTAAGTACCAGTAAATGTATATGTTCCATTTTCTATTGTCTCAGTCGCTGGTATATTATCTATTGTTAAGACCGGCTGACTATAACAATAAAATGGTACTGCCGTACTTGCAACACTTTCATTATTTGCATTGTCGATTGTATAAACAACAGCATTATAATAACCACCATTAGTTAATGTGTTAGCAGGAATTGTATGCTCTAATTTCATTGTTATAGCAGTTTTATTATATACGATTGCTCCTGTTTCGTTGTTACTTATTACTAATCTATTTGCTACTACTTGTGCTCCACCTATTACAGTAAAGGTAATATTGTGTGCTCTTGTTGCATCAAAAGCAGAAATAGGATTAACAATAGGCTGTGTTAATTGTTGTACCGCCATTTTATCTCCTTTCTACAGATTTTAATCTGTTGTTTTTGTATAATATAGTGTTATATATGATATTACAGTTCCAGTCACATTGGTTCCTCTAAAGAAATATATATATGTCGTACTAATATCTTGTATTGATATTGAGTATGCTGAAACATTATCTACAGCAGATGACATAGGGAATATATAGAATGTTCCAGTTGAACTTTTTGATGAACCTTTACCTTCTATTATTGTATCTAAATTACTTATGTTGTGTTTTATTGAATGTTTTCCAATAGCTGATGTTGTAAATTGAATTGTTTTCTTATATATTGGTTTACCATCTATCCAAGTTTCTCCAGTTTTTACTTCTTCTGTACTATAATCATTGACTTTCTCCCAGTTTGAAGGTACTGTAGTTCCATCATATTCTACTATAGTTCCTATAGGTAAAGTATCTCCTACTGCATTGGAAAGTTCTATCCAATCCCCAGTTGTAGGGTCTTTATATTTTAAAATAGCCATTTATATCACCTTTCTTATAAATTTATTCGTTAGGAATATAAAATACTCCCACATGAACAAGTGTTGTGGCTGAGGGGGCATTGCTAAAAACCCTAACTCTCGAAATATAATTCCAATATTTGCCTTGATTTACTGTTGGAACTAAAGAAGTAACATTACCATTATCTTGTGTATTAACTTGACCTATAACAAAAGAAGTTACAACTGTCCCATTTAAAGAAGAATACATACTAGAAAAATCAATTTCCACATTTGAACCTGCCGCTGCGCCCTCTAAAACAGTAAATCTCATTTTATTCGCTAAAATACTAATATCTCCTATTTTTTTTGAATATTCAAAATTCAATTTATTCTCATTAAGTATCTTCCCTTGATTTGCACTTAATGCATCTACTTTGCTTGTACTAATTAAATTATCAACTACTGTTGCTACTAACCCAGGAGTTTGTGCTATTTTTCTTATTTTCATATAATCATCTCCTATTTACCTTTTACCATATAACTTATTCCACATTTTGAACCAGTTAAACCTTGAACAAATACACATAATGTACATTTTGTATTACTTAATGCAACCACTTGAGTAGCTACAAATCCATAATATGAAAGACCTTGTTCTGAATAAAAATTAGTTATAACCGTTGGTGGTGTAGAATAAGAATTTTGAAAAGTTAATTCATATATTTTACCATCTTGTCCACCGATAGAAGCATTTGTCATTTGAGCCGCTGTAATATTTCCATATTCTATTTGTTCTGTCCCAATAGAACCAGTTCCTTGTTCTGAAGTATCTACCCATAATTCTATAGTATCTTGAGTTGGCTCAGTATCTCCTATCTCTACTTCTTCAGCACCACTTCCACCACCTGTAGAACTTATTATCACATTTTTACCATCTACGCTAAGAGTAATATTATCTCCTGCTTTTATATTTGTTGTTTCTAACTTTTTTGAGTCAAGTACCTTACCTTGGTTTGCTGAAAGTGCATCAGTAGAACTTTCAGAAGTCAAATTATCTAC
>ENA-OYXY01000657-OYXY01000657.1-human-gut-metagenome-genome-assembly--contig:-NODE-657-length-16227-cov-8.527764_pt1 | contig 16227 bp, 10 predicted proteins | sample MGYA00244058_ERZ653438 | MGnify/ENA primary metagenome ERZ653438 (study PRJEB26926, sample SAMN06165026) | human gut metagenome | biome: ENVO:00009003; feature: ENVO:2100002; material: ENVO:00002003... | reverse complement strand
GTGGGCTCGGAGATGTGTATAAGAGACAGTTTTATAATATTCACAAAAAAGCACCTTTTTTTGATTGAAAATTCACAAAAAACATTTGTTAAATGAAGATTATTGTGATACAATTTTTTTATATTTGGGAGGTGCGCTAATGAAGGAAGTATTAATTACATCGGGAACAAGCTTTGAGGGATATGATATCGTTGACTATGGAACATACAAGTTCACACAGACGATACTTAATTCCAACTTTTTGAAGGATTTCGGAACATCTATTGCGGATATTGCCACGGATAGAAGAGATATCTATCAGGAGAAGATCGATGAGATCCTCAATGAAACAATCAATAATTTCACAGATATGGTTCGTGAGACGAAGTATAATGCTGTAGTTGGATTCAGAACGGGTGTTGAGGAATACACCAACAACGTGACTGCTGTTGTTGCCAGTGGAACTCTGGTAAACATAAAGGAGCAGTACAAGTCAGAATTTGACAAGAGCAGCTTCATCAGAAATGAGATTTATGTAAGAAACTATTACGACCTGCTCGTGCCAAGGGCATCAAAGGTTGTACTTGCATCAGAGGGCAAGGGAACAAAGATTTCCGTGTGGTTCAACAACTACAATAACGACGATATAAAGGCGCTTAAGGCAGAGCTTCAGTTCACCAATATCTATGGTGACAATATAACACTGCCGGATGTTGATTTTACATTTGATAAGACCAACCTCAAGCTCCTCAAGTCGGATTACGTGGAGTGTAAGCTTCCGGATAAGTATATAAAGATGATATCCTCCGTCAAGGTATACATCAAGAAGTATGTCAAGGCCAGCGGAGTATACGAGATAGATGCAGATCCTATCGGAATTGAGATGTCTGACGTTAAGTTTAAGGCACTCAAGCTTAAAAAGGGAATTGATGCAGTAGCAAACTACAAGTCAGATGGACTTGTGTGGACATGTAACTGTGGACACGTAAACGAAGGCGGCGCAGAGGAATGTGTGATCTGTGGAAGAAAGCAGGATGAGATGAAGAACTCTATCACATTCAACTACGAGCCTATGCTTGAAGAGATGAAGACAAAAGAGTATGTAATAGAGATCAAGGATGTACTCATGAAGTACATCAAGGACATTGATACAGGAATGAGAATGCAGCTTCTTGAGATCATGGAGTCCGGTCTTAATTACGAGAAGAGCAGAGGATCCATGAAGGACTCTGTTATTGAGAAAGTTGAGAATCTCTTCCTTGGATTATAAGGATTATAAGACGATATGCAACAGTACATGGTACAGATAATAAAAAATCTTAAGGAGAAGGGTTACAGACAACTCAATCCGGAAAGTAACAACGTATACGGCAGAGCAGACAGCGATGCCGTATATATTGTTGTTATAGGCAGTAATCATAATCTTGATTCTGAGACTCTGAAAAAGTTCAATAATAAAATATTGCTTGACGTTTCTTCGGATTCGCATAGAAAAGTCAATCTTCTCAATATACTCATCACTCCAAACGGAATGTTTGATGATATGACAAAAAAGATAGTTGAAGAACTGGACAATGTCTGGCTGTTCACGGAGGATTACGGAAAGCTGTATATATTTGAGAATCAGCCCACTGACTTTGACTCACTCTATGATGTGATCGATAAAAAAACGGTGGTGGATAACCGCAGATCCCAGCACAATCTGATAAGAATGTTCGGTGTTGTAACACCGATATTACTGTTGTTAAATATTCTGGTGTACGTTGCATGTATCTTTGTTTATCAACCTACGGAACTGGCTGTGGAAGTGCTTGCGATATCAGAAAAAGGACAATATTACAGATTCCTGACATCAATGTTTACACATTTTGGAATAGCACATCTGGTTGGAAATATGGTAATTTTGATCGCACTCGGTGCGAGGGTTGAGAATATAATAGGCAGATTCAATTATGTCATAGTTTATATTGCCACGGGTCTTACTGCGTCATTTGCATCATACATAGATTGTTTTTATAATAATACATATGCTTACTCGGCTGGTGCATCCGGAGCGATATTTGGTCTTCTGGGAGTGCTGGTTGTCATAGCATTTTACAATAAGGGCCGGGTGAAGGATCTGTCACTTATTAATATGCTTATATTATTTATTCTGACACTGGTTAACGGAAAGATGTCAGAAGGTATTGATAATGTTGCCCATGTGGCGGGATTTGCGGCTGGGATAGTGGCCGGGATAGTCCTTTTGCTGACCAATCAAAAGGTTGTAAAGAATAGCCGTTTATGATAAAATAATACGATGATAAAAAGTGGGAGGCTGGGTTATGAGTACTGGAATCAGTATGTCAAGTGTAAACAAAATAAAGGAACTTGCAGACAATGGCGATTACAGTCTCGCTCTCGATATACTTGAACATCAGGATCTGTCGAAGTCACTTAGTCCACAGTTTATTAGAATATGCGGCGAGGTGTATTACGAGAACAAAAGATATCCTGAGGCCAGAGCGGCGCTTGTCAAGGCACATGCCATGGCTCCGGCTGGTAACAAGATAATATATTCTTTGATAAAACTGTATTTATCCATGGGATTTACACAGCTTGCAGAGCATTATTTTGAGATATATACATTTAATCAGGCCAATAAGGATGCAGGTACATACAGACTTGAATATATGATAGCCAAGGCACACAGGAAGCCCGTGAATGAACTTTACAGCATACTGGTGTCGGCGAATGATGTTGAGACGGATGAAGAGTGGGATTTTGAGATGCTTCTGCTTCATGCGTACATAAGAAACAGGGAGAAGTTTGACAGCGCCTGTGTTGAATTCAGAGCGCATTACAAGAACTCTTCACATTTGTATATGCTGGACAAGCTCATGGGCGGCGATGTGGATCTTGAATCCATGATCTATTGTTATCCTGACACGGAGATGCCGGATGATGATCCTGAGCAGGCAGATACAAGAGCAAATGAAAATAAGATACTGGAAGAAGACGATCTGAGAATGCATCCAAAGGATGCTAAGATCATGATCATGGTCGAGGATGACGCACCTGTGACGAGTTCCATGAAATTCAAGCAGATGTGGATTAGATCGAAGGATAAAAAAGAGCAGAAAAAGGAAGCTCGTCAGGAAGAAGAGAATTCTGAGCCGAAGAAGAAATCCAGAGGTTTATTTGGATTGATGTCAAGGAAAGAGGAAGAGCTTGTCGAGCAGGAGATGGAATCTCTGAAGAACGAGAATCTTGACAAGGAACAACTGCTCGAGGAAGTTATTTCCGATACCGCTGATGATGCCGGGAATAAGGCAAAACCTGAGCTCAAGGCGATGAGCAGTGACAGTGAGAAAGCTCCTGAGGGAAAGTCACAGGATATGACCGAGATAAGCGGAGAGCTGACTCCTGAGGATGCAGCGGTGTATAACAAAGATAACGACAATGAGTATGAGGATTCCGAACCGGTGGAGGAAGATAATTATGTTATCGAAGAAGAGCCGGAGGAAGTAGTCATGGTTGAGGTTGATGGTGACGATTTTGATGACGTATCTGACCAGGGATCAGATAATGCTCCTGCAGATGAGACTATGGCGGAAACCTTTGATCCTGAGTTCGAGGGAGATTTTGGGGACGGATTTGAGGCGGATGCAGAGCCGGAGACTTTGCCTGATGAACCGGTTGAATCAGAAACGTTTGATTTTGATAAAGCCTTTGAATCTCTTGAGGAGTTCGAGGTTGACGATGAGAATCTCGAGGATCTGATGGAAGATGCGGAGTCTCAGAATGATGTGGAAGAAACTGCTGTTGAGCTGGGTGTAGAGCAGAATGAACCGGAAGTTGATGAAGTCTCAGTTGAGATCGAACCGGAGATCGAAGAAGAATTCGAGGTAGATTCAGATTCTGAGCCTGAATTCGAAAAAGAACTTGAGGTTGGCGCAGAATTCACGATCGAGGCAGAGCCAGAGGCTGAGGAAGAATTCACAGTCGAGGCAGAGCCGGAGGTTGAGGAAGAATTCACGATCGATGCCGAAGCGGAGATTGAAGATGAATTTGAGACTGAAGCTGAGCCAGAGTTAGAAGAATTTACAATCGATGCGGAATCTGAGGAATCTGAGATGGAAGAAGTTCCAGTGGAAGTCGAACCAGAGGTGGAAGAATTTGAAGCTGAGGCTGAACTGGAGATCGAAGAAACTGAGGCTGAAGCTGAATCAGAGGTCGAAGAGGAATTCATAATGGAAGCAGAGGATAAGTCAGAAGAGAAAATTGCGATGGAGACAGAACCGGAAAAGCCAAAGAATAATGGCTTCCCGGTGTTTAAGAGCAGTCTGTTCCCTGACTACAACACAGAGAATGCAGCACTGTATGATCTGTCGGCAGAGAAAGATATAAATGCAGAGATAGAGGCTGATGAAGCCAAGATATCGGAAAGTCTTAAGAAAGAGGAGGATCTTATCGGTGAAACAGACAGACTCCTTGCAAGACTTGGAATTAAATTCAACACGGAGTTCAATTCTATATTGAATTTTGATGATGAAGATAAAGAGGAGGCTGTGGCAGCTCCCGACGAGGAGAAGACGGATGAGCAGGCATCCTCACAGCAGGAAATGGTTGACGCTGAACCAGAGCAACCGAAGAAAAAGCCGTTCAGATTGAAGGGCTGATCAAAGAAGAAATAAAGTAGCATGATCATACATATAGTGTATTGCTTTTTTATTTGAACAAACGGAAGGAGGCGAGGGAATTGGCTGTAGATCAGACAGAAGCAATGATTGCGGCGATCAAGGCACAGCTTGAAAAGGAAAGAGCTGCAGAAGCTGCCAAGAAAAAGAGAGAAGAAGAGGAAGAACTTCTCAAGAGTGGCAGCAAGAAGAAAGATGCTGAGACTGCTAAAAGCCAACACAAAACTTTGTCCAAGGAGGAGTTAGAACGAATCGAGGCTAAGAAACGCCGTAAGAGAGAAGAGGCTCTTGGAATTGTTCATGAGGATGAACCGGAAACTTCAACTGAGGATGAAAAACAGGAAGACGTTCCAAAAGAGGGAGAGGGACTGAAGCCTGAAGATAAAAAAGAAGATAAAAAACCAGAGGGAACTGCACCTAAGCTCAGTCTTAACCTTGGAGGTATCGCTGATGATATGTCGGGCGGTGGTCTCGGAGGCGGCCTTGGCGGCGGATTAGGTGAAGGCGGTCTTGGCGGACTCGGAGGCGGCCTTGGCGGCGGACTCGGAAGTACACCTAAGACAGAAGGAGGCCTTGGATCAGGCGGTCTTGGCGGCGGTCTTGGTAAAACACCTAAAACAGAAGGCGGTCTTGGTAAAACACCTAAAACAGAAGGCGGTCTTGGCGGCGGATTTAAGTTCGGTGCCGGAACTGAAGGCACAGTTAAGTCAACAGGTGGAAGCAATATTGTTCTCACTGATGATGATGAAAATGCTGAGGATGAAGAGACACTTGAGTGGGTAACTGATAAGAATGCAAAGGTGAATAAAGTTAAGTCACCTAAGGGAGGCAGTGATGCGAACGGAGATCTGTTCAGCATTCTCCCAGATAGAAACAAGCAGGCTGCGGCTGGAGAGTCATTGTATGATTTTGACGATGATGACGACGATGATGACGATTTCCTTGGAGCAGGAATAAAGAACCTGTCCAATATAGACGAGGAGAGCCCTGAGGAGATAGCCAAGAAGAAGGCTGAAGAGGAGGCCAAGAAGAAAGCTGAGGAGGAAGCCAAGAAGAAGGCTGAGGAAGAAGCTAAGAAGAAGGCCGAGGAAGAGGCTAAGCGTAAGGCTGAAGAGGAGAAGAAGCGCAAAGAGGCAGAAGAGGCAAGAAAGAAGGCTGCCGCTGAAAAGGCTAAGGCTGAGGCTGAGGCAAAGAAGCAGCAGGCAATCGACGATGCCAGAAAGAACGCTGAAGAGGCAAAGAAGCATGCTGAGACCTCGAAGAAGACCATCGAGGAATGCGAGAAGACAGAGAAGGATCTCGAAAAGCAGCTTGAAGAATTTGCTGCCAAGAAACAGAACTATGATGCAAAGATGGCACAGGAGGCTGAGGCAAAGAAGAAGAACGACGCTGAGCTGCTTGAGCGCGAGGAGAAAGAGCTTGATGCAAATATTGCAAAGCTCAAGAAAGAGATAGCAGATACAAATGAATCTGCTAAGAAAGAGTCAGACAGAATCCTCAAGGAGAGCGATCCTGATACATATAAGAACAATATGATCAATGAGGCTCAGGCTGCTGCTGACAAGGCTATAAAGGCACTTGCCGACACTAAGAAGACCAATGTGGATAAGGGTGTCGCTGAGTACAACAAGGCTGTGGATGCAGATAAGAAGAAGCTGGCAGACATAGATGCAGACAAGAAGAAGTCTATAGAGTCAGCCAAGAAGAAGCGCACAGATGAGGAAGCAAGAGCATCCAAGATCATGAAGACTGCCGAGGCAGACAAGACAAAGGCTGGTGCAATATTCAGCGAGTCTAAGAAGGCTGAGGAAGAGGCTGATGCTAATCTTAAGAATACCACTGAGATGGAGAGTCAGTCACAGAAGACTCTTGATGAGCTCCAGAAGAAGCTTGAGGAGTCAGAGAAGGCTGTTAAGAATGCAAAGAACAGCAGAAATGATGCAAACACAAAGCTTGCAATACAGAAGGAAGAACTGAAGAAGGCAGAGAAGGCTGAGGAGGAGGCTGCAAAGGCTCTTGAGGCAGCAAAGAAGGCCAAGGAAGAGGTTCAGAAGAAGATTTCAGACAGCGAGGAGTTCATAAAGAAGGCTGCTGATCAGATTACATCTGCTGAGAACGACAACAAGAAGATCAGTGAGGATGTTGCCGCTGCAAAGAAGGAGAATGACTCATTCAAGGCTGCGAAGGCAGAGGCTAAGGAAGCTCTCGATTCAGCTAAGAAGTCTCTTGTTGAGGCTGAGGATCTTCTGGCAAAGGCAGAGGCTGCTGCCGAGGAAGCAGAGCAGGTAGTCGAAGAGGCTAAGATCGCAGAAGAGGTTGAGATCCAGAATGCGGAAGCTGCTGCCAAGGAAAAGACAGATAAGCTTACGGCAGAAGGAAAAGATAGAGAGACCAAGCATGAGGCGTTCCTTGCTGCTGAGGAAGAGAAGTATGCTACGGCAGAGGCAAGTGAGCTCGAGAAGGTTCAGACTACAGCTATGAAGGCTGAGAAGGAAGCCTCAGATATGAAGACAAAGGCTGAAGCTGATGCTAAGAAGCTTCTCGATGATGCAAAGAAGAAAGAAGAAGAGTTAAAGAACAAGATCGCTGAGCTCAAGACAAAACAGGCTGAGCGCATTGTTGCAAGAAAAGAGGCTGCTGATCAGGCAAAGGCCGAGGCTGAGGAGAAGAAGAAGAAAGATCTCTCAGCAATAGACAAGGTCGAGGCTGATGTCAAGAAACAGCTCGAGGATATAAGAAGCAAGGCTACTGCTGCTGCAAAGGTACTTGAAAAGGCTATAAAGCGTGAGGAAGAGTACAAGAAGCAGGAAGAGCTTCTGAAGGAAGGCAAGGTTGAGGAAGCTGCACAGGTTATCACACAGGATGAAGAAGCAACTATGGCTGCTTCAGTAAGTGAGGCTGTTGCTGCGAGACGTAAATCACTGCCTAAGGAGGCAAAGTACCTCTACAAGTATCTCGGAGTTGAGCCTGCTGGTGCACAGATCGTTAACGTTCTCCAGACTCTCAAGGTAGATCCTAAGAGATCTAAGAATGTTGTTATTCTTGGACAGCACGGATTTGGACTTACCATGGTCGGTGAGGATTTTGCAAAGTTCTATTATGATATGGGAATCTGCAAGTCTGAGGCAAAGGCAAAGGTTAAGGCAAAGGTTATAAACAGCGGTAAGCTTGCAGGAGCAGTTGGCAAGCTCAAGGGCGGATGTCTTATCATTGAGAGCGCAGGACTTATAACACCTGAGAGATTTAAAGAGATGGTTGATATGTGTTCACCTGAGAAGAATGATATTAAGATCATCCTCACAGGAGAGAAGACAGCTCTCAGCAATATGCTTGCAGCAAATATGACTCAGGCAAGATCGTTCAACAACAGAGTATACTTTGACCAGATCAATGAGAGCGGAATGATCAATGTGGCAGAGTGCTACGCTGATGAGAAGGGCTTCAAGCTTGAGAGTGGAGCAGATACAGCTATAAAGAATGCTTTGATGGCGATGGAGTCAGGAAATATCGACAGACTTCTCGGTGCTATGGATGATGCCATGAAGGCTGCTGAGACCAGAGATCCTATCGACAAGAAGATTCTTAAAAAAGAGATAAAATAAGTTTTGTGACGGATATACCGTTGTAGAATTTTGTTGAAAAAAACAATACCAGTGCTTATAATATCTGTGTTATAGCACTGGTATTATTTTGTTGTGATAAAGGAGAATTTATATGCTTTCAACTGATATTGGAGTAGATTTAGGAACGTCAAATGTATTGATCAGCGTAAGAGGTAAGGGAATTGTTGTAAACCAGCCGTCTGTTGTCGCATATGAAGTATCTACAAAAAAAGTAATAGCAATAGGAACAAAAGCCAAGAAAATGATAGGAAAGACTCCGGAGAATATAGAGGTCGTCAGACCTCTCAATAAGGGAGTTATATCTGATTATACAATAGCGGAGATAATGCTTAAGGCATTTATCAGAAGCGCAATGGAGAAACGTTCGGGAGTTGGAAGACCAAGGATATGCGTGTGTGTTCCAAGCGGTGTTACCGAGGTGCAGAGAAGAGCTGTTGAGGAAGCAGTGTACAAGACCGGTGCCAAGAATGTGTATGTCATGGAGGAACCTTTGGCTGCTGCTGTAGGAGCAAATGTAGATATCTATGAGGCAAAGGGTAATATGGTGGTTGACATAGGCGGTGGAACCACGGATATTGCGGTCGTATCCCTTGGTGGTGCAGTGGAGAGCAGCTCCATAAAATACGCCGGAGATGACTATAATAATGCACTCATCAAGTATGCCAGAAGAAAATACAACCTGCTTATAGGTTATCAGACAGCGGAGAATGCGAAGATCGCTGTTGGCTCAGTCGTAAAGCGTGATGAAGATATTGAGTATGTGATCAAGGGCCGTGATCTTATCAAGGGACTTCCAAAGGCTGTAACAATAACTGCGAATGAAACAGTGGATGCATTTGAGGAGACTACAGAGCATATTCTTGGAGCAATACACAATGTTCTTGAGACTGCACCGCCGGAGCTGGTGGCTGACATTGCGGTATCGGGCATTGTGCTTACCGGAGGAGGAAGTCTTATATACGGAATGGACAGAATAATCAAAGAGCGCACAGGGATAGAGGCATATGTATCGGAAAAAGCACTTGAGGCAGTGGCTCTCGGCGCTGGTATGTCTGTCAACCTCAGCGATAAGAAAGAAGATTAAATGTATGGAAAGAGATTATTTGCCGATCTGCATGGAGGACATGAAGAAGAGAGGGTGGACACAGGCAGACTTTGTGTTTGTCATAGGTGATGCCTATGTTGACCATCCCTCATTTGGTCCTGCCATCATAAGCAGATTGCTTGAAAGATATGGATATAAGGTGTGTATGATTGCCCAGCCTGATTGGAAGAATGACAAGAGCATTGATGTTTTTGGCAGACCAAGACTGGGCTTTTTGGTGTGCGGAGGCAATATGGATTCCATGGTGAACCATTATTCCGTATCTAAGAAGAGAAGACAGAAGGATGCGTACTCTCCAGGTGGAGAGATGGGACTCAGACCTGATTATGCCACCACGGTTTACTGCAATCTGATAAGGAGAACATACAAGGATGTTCCAATCATAATCGGAGGTATAGAGGCCAGCCTCAGACGTATGGCTCACTATGATTATTGGTCTGATAAATTGAAACATTCCATTCTGGTGGATTCATCCGCCGATATACTTTCGTATGGCATGGGCGAGCACAGCATGATAGAGATAGCGGAGGCGCTCGACAGCGGAATAGATGTGAAAGATATCACATTTGTCAGGGGTACATGCTACAGGACAAAGGATATATCCGGTGCGCCCGAGGATTCCATTATACTGCCGGATTATGACAGTCTTTCAAAGGATAGACTGGAATATGCAAGAAGCTTTTATACACAGTATATAAATACAGATCCATACTCGGCTAAAACGCTGGTTGAGGGATACGGAAACAGAGGATATGTTGTTCAGAATCCTCCGGCTTATCCGCTCACCCAGATGGAGATGGACGATGTGTATGATCTGCCATATATGAATAACTACCATCCGATATATGAGGAGGCGGGCGGTATCCCGGCTATATCAGAGATAAAATTCAGCCTGACGAGCAACCGGGGCTGCTTCGGAGGATGCAGCTTCTGCGCACTGACATTTCACCAGGGCAGGATCATACAGACAAGAAGCCACGAGTCACTGATAAAGGAAGCGGAGCGCATGACGCATGATCCTGATTTCAAAGGTTATATACATGATGTCGGAGGGCCGACTGCGAATTTCAGGCATAAATCATGCGCAAAGCAGGATAAATATGGTGTATGCACCAACAAGCAGTGTCTGTTCCCGGAACCGTGCAGGAATCTGAAGGTTGACCACAAGGATTATGTTGAGCTTCTGCGGAAGCTGGAAGCGGTTCCAGGTGTGAAAAAAGTATTTATCAGATCGGGAATACGATTCGATTATGTGATGGCGGACAGCAGCGATGAATTCCTGAAAGAGCTTTGCGAGAAGCACATAAGCGGACAGCTCAGAGTTGCGCCGGAGCATGTATCGGACAATGTTCTCAGGATGATGGGCAAGCCACAGAACAGTGTATATGAGAAATTCATTGATAGATACAAAAGGGTAAATGCAAAGACTGGAAAGCAGCAGTATGTTGTTCCGTACCTGATGTCATCACATCCCGGATCCACGCTGAAGGAGGCGGTGGAGCTTGCCGAATATGTAAGGGATATAGGCTATATGCCTGAACAGGTGCAGGATTTCTATCCTACGCCGTCCACGATATCCACATGTATGTACTACACCGGAGTCGATCCTAGAACCATGAAACCGGTATATGTACCTCATAATCCACATGAAAAGGCAATGCAGAAGGCTCTTATGATGTATAGAAAACCGGAGAATTATGATCTGGTCAAAGAGGCGCTCATAAAGGCTGGCAGACAGGATCTTATCGGTTTTGATAAAAAATGTCTGATAGCGCCGAGAAAGATGGACAGGAAAGGTGAACACCAGGGACAACGTTCGTATGGCAAAAATGATAAAAGTAAGAACAATTCAATCAAAAATGGTAAAAACAGCAAAAATAATAAAGCTGTTACACAGAAAAACACAAAATCATCCGGGCAGAAGAATGCTAAAAATGGCAAAAACAGGAATAAAAGGAAATAGCTCCTTCGCGGAGTCGTTCATTTTTGGTTGCGTGGCACATGCTTTTGTGCTAGAATTATGGCAGATTGTGTGAACCTTTAAGGTTTTTTTATATGTAGTCTTATGTCACACTAATATTTTTTAAAATGGAGGATTTGAAAATGGCAAAGAAGATTGTTTTAGCAGGCGCATGTCGTACAGCTATCGGAACAATGGGTGGATCACTCAGCACAACACCAGCAGCAGAGCTTGGTTCAATCGTTATCAAGGAGGCTATCAACAGAGCAGGAGTTCCTGCAGATCAGGTAGACCACGTATACATGGGATGTGTTATCCAGGCTGGTCAGGGACAGAACGTTGCACGTCAGGCTTCAATCAAGGCAGGACTTCCAATCGAGACAACTGCTGTTACAGTTAACGTTGTCTGTGGTTCAGGTCTTAACTGTGTCAACATGGCTGCTCAGATGATCGAGGCAGGAGACGCTGATATCGTAGTTGCAGGTGGTATGGAGAACATGTCTATGGCTCCTTACGCTATGATGAAGGGTCGTTTCGGTTACAGAATGAACAATGGTGTACTCGTAGATACAATGGTAAACGATGCTCTGTGGGATGCATTCAATGACTATCACATGATCAAGACAGCTGACAATATCTGTGAGCAGTGGGGTCTTACACGTGAGGAGCTTGATGAGTTTGCAGCTAAGAGCCAGCAGAAGGCAGTTGCAGCTCAGGAGTCAGGCGCATTTGACGCTGAGATCGTACCAGTTATGGTAAAGAAGAAGAAAGAGATGGTTGAGTTCAAGAAGGATGAGGGACCAAGACCTGGTACTACAGTTGAGACTCTTTCAAGACTCAGAACAATCAATCCTAACGGATTTGTTACAGCTGGTAACGCTTCAGGTATCAATGATGGTGCTGCAGCTATCGTTGTTATGAGCGAGGAGAAGGCTAAGGAGCTTGGTGTTAAGCCTATGGCTACATGGGTAGCTGGAGCACTTGGCGGAGTTGATCCTTCAATCATGGGTATCGGACCTGTAGCTTCAACCAAGAAGGTTATGGCTAAGACTGGTCTCAAGATCGAGGACTTCGATGTTATCGAGGCAAACGAGGCATTCGCTGCACAGTCAGTAGCAGTTGCTAAGGATCTTGGATTTGACGTTGACAAGCAGGTTAACCCTAACGGTGGTGCAATCGCTCTTGGACATCCAGTAGGAGCTTCAGGATGCCGTATTCTTGTTACACTGCTTCATGAGATGCAGGCAAAGGGTGCTAAGACAGGTCTTGCTACTCTCTGTATCGGTGGTGGAATGGGCTGCTCAACAGTCGTTAAGATCGAGGACTAATTTTAGATAATAAAGGAGATACATCATGGAGTTTGTTACATACGAACAGGATGGATATGTAGGAATTATCACAATCAACCGTCCAAAGGCTCTGAACGCACTCAACAGTGCAGTTCTTGAAGAGCTTGATGCAACATTCAAGGCAGTTGATCTTGATACAACAAGATGTCTTATTCTTACAGGTGCTGGTGAGAAGTCATTTGTTGCCGGAGCTGATATAGGTGAGATGTCAACACTCACAAAGGCAGAGGGAGAGGCCTTCGGTAAGAAGGGTAATGATGTGTTCAGAGCCATTGAGACATTCCCTATCCCAGTCATCGCAGCAGTGAATGGATTTGCCCTTGGCGGCGGATGCGAGATCTCAATGAGCTGTGATATCAGAATCTGCTCAGAGAATGCAATATTCGGTCAGCCAGAGGCTGGTCTTGGTATCACACCTGGTTTTGGTGGAACACAGAGACTTGCGCGTCTTGTAGGCGCAGGCATGGCTAAGCAGCTTATCTATACAGCAAGAAACATCAAGGCTGACGAGGCTTACAGAATCGGTCTTGTGAATGCTGTTTATCCACTTGAGGAGCTCCTTCCAGCAGCTAAGAAGATGGCAGCCGGAATCGCAGCGAACGCTCCTATTGCAGTGAGAAACTGCAAGAAGGCTATCAACGATGGCTTACAGGTAGATATGGATCAGGCAATTGTTATTGAGGAGAAGCTTTTTGGTGACTGTTTCGAGACAGAGGATCAGAAGGCAGGAATGGGCAACTTCCTTGAGAAAGACAAGGAAAAGAAGCTTAAGGTTGTTCCTTTCCAGAACAAGTAATAATTAACAGTTCTGATATTAACATTTAGAATATGTGTCAGTTTTTCTGTGAAAAACTGACATGTAGCACCAGCCATTTGCCGTAGGCAAATTTTGCATGGCTGGTGTTCAACAGGGTGGGGGATCTGATAAAGGTAAACCATCCTAAATGTGTGATATAAGTATTATGGTAGCATGTTAAACGAAACGTATATGAATTTCTCATGTTTACCGGGAAAAAAGATTTAGGAGGACATAAAAATGAAGGTTGGCGTAATTGGTGCAGGAACCATGGGTCAGGGCATTGCTAAGGCATTTGCTCAGGTTGACGGATACGAGGTTGCACTCTGCGATATCAAGCAGGAGTGGGCTGAAGGCGGTAAGAACAAGATCGCTAAGGGTTATGCAAGACTCGTAGAAAAAGGAAAGATGACACAGGAGAAGGTTGATGGTATTCTTGCCAGCATCACTCCAGGTCTTAAGGAAGACTTATGTGCAGACTGCGACCTTATAGTTGAGGCTGCTTTCGAGAACATGGAAGTAAAGAAGACAACATTTGCTGAGCTTGACAAGATCTGCAAGCCAGAGTGTGTATTCGCTTCAAACACATCATCACTTTCTATCACAGAGATTGGAAATGGTCTTACACGTCCTATGATCGGTATGCATTTCTTCAATCCAGCTGACAGAATGAAGCTTATCGAGGTTATCGCAGGTGTTAATACACCAACTGAGACTGTAGAGAAGATCGTTAAGATCTCAGAGGAGATCGGTAAGACTCCAGTACAGGTTAACGAGGCTGCTGGATTCGTAGTAAACAGAATCCTCATCCCAATGATCAACGAAGCTGCATTCATCAAGATGGAAGGTGTATCAGACATAGCTGGTATTGACGCTGCTATGAAGCTTGGTGCTAACCATCCAATGGGACCACTTGAGTTAGGTGATTTCGTAGGCCTTGATATCTGTCTTGCAATCATGGACGTTCTGTACAATGAGACAGGTGACAGCAAGTATCGTGCATGTCCATTACTTCGTAAGATGGTACGTGGCGGCAACCTTGGTGTTAAGAGCGGCAGAGGATTCTATGTATACAATGCTGATCGTACAAAGACACCAGTTGATGCTCAGTAATAGTGCTAAGTAATATAATATATTCATGGAGGAATAATTAGAATGGATTTCGCTTTAGACAAGAAGTATGAAATGGCGCAGAATTTATTCAGAGAGTTCGCGCAGAATGAAGTAAAGCCTCTTGCTCAGGAAATTGACGAACAGCACAGATTTCCTAGAGAGACTGTAGAGAAGATGGCAAAGTATGGTTTCTTAGGAATCCCTGTTTCTAAGGAGTTAGGCGGACAGGGCTGTGATATTCTCACATATGCTATGTGCGTTGAGGAACTTTCAAAGGTTTGTGGTACTACAGGTGTTATCGTATCAGCACACACATCACTCTGTGTTGATCCTATCGTAACATTTGGTACACCAGCTCAGAAGGAGAAGTATGTTCCTGATCTTGCTTCAGGCAGAAAGCTTGGTGCTTTCGGTCTTACTGAGCCAGGTGCTGGTACAGATGCTCAGGGACAGCAGACAAAGGCTGTACTTGACGGAGACGAGTGGGTACTTAACGGATCAAAGTGCTTCATCACAAACGGTAAAGAGGCTGACGTATATATCGTTATCGCAGTTACTGGTATCGTTGAGAAGCGTGGCAGAAAGATGAAGGAGATCTCAGCATTCATCGTAGAGAAGGGTACACCTGGATTTACATTCGGTACAAAGGAGAACAAGATGGGTATCTGTGGTTCTTCAACATACGAGCTTATCTTCACAGACTGCCGTATTCCAAAGGACGCTCTTCTTGGACAGAAGGGTAAGGGATTCAATATCGCTATGCACACACTTGACGGTGGACGTATCGGTATCGCTGCTCAGGCTCTTGGTATTGCAGAGGGCGCTCTCGAGACAACAGTAAACTATGTTAAAGAGAGAAAGCAGTTCGGCAGATCAATCGCTCAGTTCCAGAATACACAGTTCGTTCTTGCAGACCTTGCAACAAAGATCGAGGCAGCTAAGCTTCTCGTATACAAGGCAGCAAGAAAGAAGGATGAGTACCAGAGCGGTGCTAAGGTTTCTTACTCAGTAGAGGCAGCTATGGCTAAGCTTTACGCAGCCGAGGTTGCTATGGAAGTTACTACAAAGTGTGTTCAGTTACACGGTGGTTACGGTTACATCAAGGAGTACGATGTTGAGCGTATGATGCGTGATGCTAAGATTACAGAGATCTACGAGGGAACTTCAGAGGTTCAGCGTATGGTTATTTCTGCAAACTTATTAAAGTAATATAGGAGGTACTTAACGTGAAGGTTATAGTTTGTATAAAGCAGGTACCTGATACAAAGGGTGGAGTACAGTTCAACCCAGACGGTACATTAAACAGAGCAGCAATGCTTACAATCATGAACCCTGATGATAAGGCAGGACTTGAGGCTGCACTTAGATTAAAGGATCAGTATGGTGCAGAGGTAACAGTTCTTACAATGGGTCTTCCAAAGGCTGCTGACGTTCTTCAGGAAGCAATCGCTATGGGAGCTGACAAGGGTGTTCTTGTAACAGACCGTGTTCTTGGTGGAGCTGATACATGGGCTACATCAACAACAATCGCTGGAGCTCTCAGAAAGCTTGATTATGATCTGATCATAACAGGTCGTCAGGCTATCGATGGAGATACAGCTCAGGTTGGACCACAGATCGCTG
>ENA-OYXY01000590-OYXY01000590.1-human-gut-metagenome-genome-assembly--contig:-NODE-590-length-17389-cov-5.387966_pt1 | contig 17389 bp, 10 predicted proteins | sample MGYA00244058_ERZ653438 | MGnify/ENA primary metagenome ERZ653438 (study PRJEB26926, sample SAMN06165026) | human gut metagenome | biome: ENVO:00009003; feature: ENVO:2100002; material: ENVO:00002003... | reverse complement strand
CGTCAGATGTGTATAAGAGACAGTAATAATATATTAAACTAAAGTGTTTGATTTGTCAATAGTTTTTCACAAAGTTTAGCAAAAAAGTACACATCATCAGCCCTTTTCGCACATTTGTTACATATTATTTTGAAAAAGCTGTTACAAAACCTTAAAGCTGTTTACCTATTCTTATGATGCTTTCAGTGATAAGCTTTTTGAAAAGGGGAGCAGCCTTGTCTGCACATTCCTGAACTTCAGCATGAGTGAGAGGATTATCCGTCATGCCTGCTGCAAGGTTTGCAACGCAGGATATTCCGCAGACTTTCATGCCTGCATGATTTGCGGCGATAGCCTCGCAGGCTGTTGACATTCCCACTGCGTCAGCACCGATAGTTCTTGCCATTCTTATTTCCGCAGGGGACTCGAAAGACGGTCCGGTAAGCTGGAGATAAACGCCATGGCGGAGGGTTATGTCAAGATCTTCTGCCGCACCTGAGATGATATCCCTGAGCTTTTTGTTATATATCTCGCTCATATCAGGAAATCTTGTTCCAAGCTCGTCGATATTCTTGCCGATAAGAGGATTAGGAACAAAGCTTGAGATATGGTCTGTTATAAGCATGAAGTCGCCTGCCTTGAAGCCTGCGTTCACTCCGCCCGATGCGTTTGTGAGGAAGAGCACCTTTGCGCCCAACATTCTCATAAGTCTTGCAGGAAGCACAACGTCCTCCATTGCATATCCCTCATAATAATGCACTCTGCCCTGCATTATAACAACAGGCACTTCGCCAACATATCCGAAAACGAACTGACCCTTATGACCCTCTACCGTTGATGTAGGGAAGCCCTCTATATCCTTATAGCTGAGGGTGTATTTCACGTCTATGGAATTTGCATAATCGCCAAGACCTGAGCCAAGCACAAGGGCTACCTTTGGCTCAAAGTCTATTTTACTTTTTACGCACTCATAACATTTTGTAAGCTTTTCATAAGCTGTCATAAAATTTCCTCCTATCAATCCTCACCAAGCTTTAACGCCTGACTTATCTTTATCTTCTTTATAAGTCTGCCAAGCACCACAAAGGCTGTGAGCAGCATTACTCCTATAACTGCATAAAGCTTCAGATAGTCGCTGCGTTCAGGTATCACTGCAAACGGCGGCACTGACTGGCTTGCGTCGAAGATGCTCTGGAACAGCGGTACGAAAAGGTCGCTTGTTACGCCACCGATAAAGATAGCGGCGAATATTGCAACGCCTGACACCAAAAGCTGTTCATAGACTATCATCATTATTATCTCTCTGAACTTCATTCCCATTGCTCTTAGGATACCAAACTGCAAAGTCCTGCTCTTTATGGAGAGTATCCAATAGATAAGGAAACCTATTATGCACATCACCATGATGATGATAAAGCCGAGAGTGAGAGCGCCGTTCATGCCCTGGAGCATAGGGTCGTTTTTCTTTTCTATGGTCTGCTGGCTTGCAGATTCAAGGGTGAGGGGTTTAATGCCTGCTTTGTCTATTGAGTCGTAAAACTCTTGAACGGAAGCTCCGTCTTTGAGCTTGAACCACACCTCATAAGGCTCCATGCTTGTCTGAACGTTCACATAATCGTAGTTCATAACGGCAAAGTCCATATAACCGCCGTTTTTCGCCTCTTTATAAGGGCTTAGTCCCGGCCAGTAGTCAACAAATGCAAGGACGGTCACTTCAAAGGGCTCGTTTCCGCCCCACTTACACTCTACAGTATCACCAAGCTCCAGACCGTAGCTCTTGAAGCTTGAAGAGAGGATAACTCCCGGGGTGTACTCTGCGAGGGCATTCAGGTAGTTATTTAACTGAACTGGCAGAAGTCTGTCCTCAAATTTGCAGACCTTTGAGAAATCGCTTGGCACTATGGTCATAAGCTGGACATTGCTTGTTGAGCTTTTGCCTGAGCTTGTGTCAACGCTTTGGTCAAGGAAATCGTCACGGGTCTTTTCCTCATCGTCAGACTTTGTCTGCTGTCTTGGAACGTTCATCTTGTTTGAAGATATGGTCACGTCGTCTTTTCTGAAAACCTTTGTGACATTTTCCACTCCTGCGAGCTTTTCAAATCGCTCAAAAACAGGCTCTACATACTGTATGGTAGTTTCTGTATCTTCTTCGTCGCTTTCTTCGGAAGTCTGCTTTGTGCCTGATTGAGCTGTCTGAGATGCGCTTTGAGGAGTGGACTGCTGTGCAGATTCTATTTTACTGCTATACCACTGCTCTGTAAGAACAGCGTCGCAGCCGACCCCATAGGCAACGCTTTCCTCGGCATTTCTGTTCAAGGCTCTTGCGGTATTTGCAAAGAACACGCCCAATGATACAGTAAGAACAAGGAACAGCATCAAAAATCTTTCCCTGCCCGTTGAGGAGCGACCGATATTAGTCAGTGAAACATACTGTGCAGGCGACCACACTCTTCTGCCTATTCTTGCGAGAAGCCTTATTATATAAGGATATATCCTTATAAGAAACAGACCAAGACCAAGTATAAAGGCAGTGGAAGCCACGAACATTATAGGGTTTACTGTTGCGGTGGTGTCTGTTACACCCTCTGCAACAAGCTTTTCCTGAGTTTTGTTGTAATAATAAAGCCAGCCAACTGAACCGCCCACAAGGATAAAATCAAGGCAGACCTTTTCCCACAGAGCGTGCTTTTTCTTTTTGGCTTTTGACTGCTTATGCTCAACAATAGTTGTTTTTGTGGCAGGAACGATCGGTATCATAGTTGTGACAAAGAACACTGCCACGGCTATTGCCGCATAGACGACAGCTTCTATTGTCATATGCACAGGGAGCGAACGCCTGTTGACAAACTCCAAGAATCCGTTTGACGCACCAAGTACCTTGCAAAGTCCAAGACCTGCGAATGGTCCTATTATAACTGTCAGAACGCCCAGTACGAGAGATTCCAGAGCATAAATGCCCATTATCTGCAAGCGGCTTGCTCCACGGCTTTTGAACACTGCTATCTCGTTACGCTCCTGCTCAACGTTGAGCTGCGACACCATAAAGAGATAGAATATTATCATAAGTATGACAGGTATCTGCAAAAGCCACAAAACAAGCTGGAGCTGTGATGAACGGCTCTCATAGTCCTTGAGGATATCTGAGGCAGGCATCGAAAAGCCTATGGAATTTTCACCAAAATAGGTCTTTTGCTTTGCTATCATCTCATTTGTGCTTGCAAGGTCAGTCATATTCATGGAAGCATAATCCACCGCATAGTTATGGACAGCCTTTGTGATATTCACAACGCCAGTATCAACGCAATCCCCGAGCATTGTGTCATAATCTGTAAAGACAACGGCTGTATACTGAGAATCAAGACCCTCTGCCCAATATGCGTCATTTTCGTCCTTAACGTCAAAAACGCCCACGATCTCTATTTTTATTGACTTGTTATCATCAAACACGTCGGCTATCTCATATACTGTGTCTATAGCAAGCTCTGTGCTTTTCATGGCTTTTTCTGTGGCAACGCACTCGTAAACGCCGTCTGAACGCTTGCCTGCAGTGAACATTCTGCCCTGCTTTATGCTGATATGGTCGGAAATATCCGTCATACCGCCGAGAGTGAATCTTGCCTGCGAATTGCCATCTGAAACGGCAAGTGAACGCACATAGAGATACTCGTCACTTATATACTTCTTATCAAGCTTTTCAGGCAGACCAAGCTCCTTGAACTTAGCCTCCACTTTGTTATTATAATTTTCAACAGCTTTCTGCTGCTCACTGCCTGAGATATCCATTTTCAATCCATAGCTAGTATTATACGCACCGGGGTAGATATCATATTCTGTCTGGAACGACTCAAGATCCTTTACAAGCATTCTTTGCAGAGAAGCGTTCATATAAATAGGGATAGTGCTCATCATGGCAGACGCCATAACAAAGCCTATCAGCAGGCAAAGCACCATCCATTTGGTGTTTCGCATTTTACGGAACAATAAGGTGAACATAAGCTTATCCTTTCAAACCTATCTGATAACAATTTCGTCGCCCTCTTTAAGGCCCGATTTTATCTCGGTCTGAGAGCCTGTAGAAAGTCCTGTTTCCACTTCAACGGCAGTTTTTTCACCGTTTTTCAGCACATAAACTACCTTTGTGCCGTCAACCTTTTTTATCAGATTATTTGAGATAACGATAGCGTCCTTTACGCTGTCAAGGACAAGTATCGTATCTGCAAGCTGACCCACTGTTTCCGCAGGGGCGGTATCCTTGAAACGAACATAGATAGTATCCGCCTGATAATCTATACCTGTATCGTCAACATTGTTATGATCCTCTTTCTGCTCTTCCTGATAATCCGCAAGCTTTTTAGGAGTCATAAAAACAACACCGTCATAATAATCCTCGCCTATCCTTATCTGCACCTCTGTGTCGATATCATACTGGGTGAGGTCGTCAGGCTGTATTGCGATATAAAGAGCCGAAGTATCTATAACAGTTGCGATAGTCTGACCCGGATTTACGTTGTCGCCTGCTCTTACGTCAGAGAGTGACGAAACAACGCCGTCTATAGGTGATTTCAGGCTTGAATCCTCCTTCTGAGCCTGCAATTTTTCAAGCTCTTTTTCAAGGAGCTGTACGTCAACATAAGCAGAGTCTATCTCTGCCTGAGTGCCGCCGCCCTCATAAATTATATCAACATTAAGCTTTGCTTTTTCGAGATAAAGCTGTTTTTCTTCTATCTGATAGTCAAGGTCATATGTATCGAGGTCACAGATAACATCACCCTTTTTGACCTTATCGCCTGCTTTTACATAAAATTTTGACACTGTGCCGCTCTGCTTTTCATAAGAAAGAGTATACTGATTTTCCGCTGTGACAGTGCCTGTTGCGACTATCTTCTTTTCAAGGTCTTTTTTCTTTGCCGTCACTGTGGAATATGTAACATCGCTTGCCTTCACGGTCGGCGCATCGAGGACTTCCTCCTCGTCAGGAAGCAGATAGCAACCCCCTGCGGAGAGGCACATTATCGCTGATACTGCGGCAGCAAAAAGCTTTTTTAAATCAACTTTTATATTCATGTTCAGACTCCTAACTGAATATTTTTATAAACAACTTACCATGGGCAATAATACCCAAAATAATTATATCAAAAAAAAGATGTTTTTTCTATACACGATTGTACTAAATTAACCTGACATTTCAAAGCAATATGCACAATTGCGTTGCTTTATATATGTACAAATTTAATAAGTCTTAAATATATGAACATAAAAAAGGCTTCACGCAAAAAAAAGTCCCGCACCGAAGTGCAGGACTTTTGATAAGCTTATTTGCAAATTAGTTTGCAAGACCTGATCTTTCAACACCCTCGATAAAGTATCTCTGGAGAAATACATACATAATAAGGATAGGTGTGATAGAAAGCAGACAACCTGCTTCAAGCCATACGATTATCTGTCTTACAGATACCGCCTGACCGTCGAAGAGCTGCTGAGTCAGGTTTGTATTCAGGTTCTTCAGCATAAGAGCAACAGTGTCGTTCTGTGTGAAGAATGATGATGATACATAGTAGTCGTTCCAATACCAAACGATAGAGAACAGGAATACTGTCAGGAACGATGACTTTGCGTTAGGACACATGATAACAAGGAATGTTTTCAATGGGCTGCAGCCGTCGAGGTATGCAGCATCTTCAAGCTCCTTAGGAAGTCCTCTGAAGAACTGACGGAAGATGAAGATAAACAGACCTGCACGGAGTCCGTTTGCAAACAATGCAGGAAGATACATTGTCCAACCGCTGTTGATAAGCGATGTTGATTTGCCAAGTGTGAATACCTTAGCGAGCCACTCTGGCTTGAAGTAAGCATACTGGAGGTAAAGTGGGATAGTTGTGATCTGTGGAGGTACGATGATCATAAGAACAACGATACCGAACAGGATTCCCTTACCTTTGAACTTAAATCTAGCGAAGCCGTAGCCTGTGATAGAGCAGGTGATAACCTGAAGGACAGAGGCCACGAGGTTAAGGATAACGGTGTTTACAACAGTATCTTCAAACTTCATTACTCCCCAAACGTCCTTGATGTTATCAAGTGTGAAGCTCTTAGGGATCCAAACTACTGATGGGTCGTTCATCTGCTCATTTGGTCTGAACGCAGTTGAAAGCATGAATATCAGTGGATAGAGGATTACGAAGCACAGACCAAACAGGATAAGGAACCTGAAGAACGGCCAAACCATTCCGATCGCTCTTCTTCTTCTGTTATAGCTGATCTGCTCAGGGGTGAGATATTTCTCAAGACCCTCCTCTTTCATCTTCTTATAACGGGCTTTAATAGCAGCCTTTCGTTCTTTTTCGAACTCTTTTTCTTCTTTTTTAGTTGCCACTTAAATCCCCCCTTATTCTACTTCATAGTAAACGAACTTATTAACAAGTGCTACGACAAGTGCAAGGAATACTGCTACGATAAGGAAGTATGCCCAAGCCATTGCCGCTGAGTAGCCATGCTCCCAGTTGCTTGCCTTGTTAAGAACGATCGTCATAACTTCGTTCTGTGGATCGACGAATGAGTCAACGATTGTATAAACCACGCTTGAAAGTATCATTGGGCTGATATAAGGAATTGTGACTTTCCAGAAGAACTCCCATGAAGTTGCACCCTCGATCTGGGCTGCTTCCTTAGCTGAGAGCGGGATACCCTGAAGTGCTGAAAGCACCAGAAGTATCTGGATACCTGAGTTCCATACAAGGTTCAGGATGTCGGTGGTCAGCGAGTTTATTATCATAGTGAGCTTATCACTGATGTTGTAGATACCGAGGAAGTTCAGCAACTGGTCAACGAGGTCAGCCTCGAACATTGAGCTGAACTGCTCAGATCCGCCTGCGTATCCGCCTGTGCTCATGTTACCGTTGATAATGTCGATAACAGGACCTGTAGCGATGATAACAGGGAGGAAGAATACTGATCTTGCGAATGTTCTTCCCTTGAATTTCTGATTAAGGATAACTGCGATAAAGATAGAGAATATGAGGATAAGAGGAGTTCTCAAAACCGTATTCTCGATCATTGCTACCAGAGCCTTGGAATAATCCTGATCCTTACGGAAAGCGTTTACATAGTTTTTCCAACCGATAAAGGACATTTTCATTCCGCCCTGAGTTACCTCAGTTTTGTTGAATGAGTAAATGAGAGATTCTATAAGAGGCAGGATAAAGAAGTAGATAGTACCCAGCGCCCAGATCGCTATAAATCCGTAGCCATAAAGTCCTTTTCTTTTTTCATAAGAAAGTCTGTGCTTCTTTTCCTTCATCACAGGTGCAGGAGCAACTGCCTCAGCGGCAGGCTCTTCTGCGATTATCTCCTCTGTTGAAATATCTTCTGTAACAGCCTCAGCGTCATTTTCCTTTTCGACTGTATCTTCAAGATCCTCAGCCTTAACAGCCTCGATCTCTTCAGGAGTGTTTTTGATCTCTTCGCTCATTATTCTGTCAAACCTCCTTCTATACAATCTGCAAGGTCATAGACCTCTGTGCCTACGGTAGCTGTTGCGTTCTTCTTATCAACACTGATAACAACGTCTGAAGCTCCGTCCTTTGAATAAGTTGTGGTAAGAACGTTCTTGTCATCGCTCAGCTCATACTTTGTGATCGTATAATCTGAAACGCCTGAAAGTATGCTGCTTACCTTTTTGTACTGATTAGCCGCAAGATCTGTCCAGCCTGCATAGTTTGAATAATACAGGTCGTCATATTCTGTATCCTGAAGCGTATCAGCGTCAGCGTATGTCATATCATAGTGTATCTGCGAGCCTGAAGCCAGTGAAAGCAGAAATGTTTCATCTGAATTTGAGCTCTTATTGATAGGTGTTGAAGCGTAATCAACATATCCGTGAATGACCATCTGATAGAACGGGATATCGAAATCTGTTACGTTGAATCCACTGGAGTAAACAGGAACGTTTGAAACGTTTGTTACATATGGGAGAACGTAAGAGTTCGCACCGTCTGCGAATACTGTACTGATCTTCTCGCTCGCACTCTTATAGCCGTCAACGATAGTATTCATGGTCTTGCTTCTGCTTGAAGGATCCTTCTTTGAATAGTCAGAAACAAGCTTTGTTGAATAATCACCGAAGCCGATAGAAGTGAGCTTTTCATCAGTATAGCTCTCGAGCATTTCTGTGAACACATTCGAGTACTTGTTTGGTGTGAGCAGAGCAGGTGAAACTCCCTTTTCTGCAACACCGAAGGCCGGGCTGTATGATGACTGTCTTGAATAAGCATTTGAAACTCTGATAGCTGTGCTTGTAAGAGTCATATACCCCCATGAACCACTGTCCATCTTGAAGTTGTTCATTGAAGGAACGATCTTCATATTATCGTCCTTTGAGATAAGCTTATCAAATGCGCTTGAACCACCAAGCTTGCCGGACGGAGATACCTCTGTGGATATCTTGTTCTTGATAGAGTCATTTGTCCAGTCGTTATAGTTGACAGTTATGTTGTCAACTCCGCCGTCCTTGAGGATATCAAGTATGTCGGAAGCCTGATCGAAGCCAGTGATCTCTGTTTTAAGATTGAATGGGATACCGAGAATAGAAGTATCCTTCATAACGCCGCCATAAAGGTCAACGTAAAGATCGCTCTTATTTGCCTGAGCCTTAGCTGTAAGACCCTTATTATTGATAAGGTAGTTTCTGTAGACCTCAGCGCAGTCAGCGTAGTTAAGATCCTCGCCGTTGTCTGAATCAACAGGATAATAACGAACTCCAAATCTCTCGGTCTTTATTCCGTTTTTCTCGAACACTGTGATCTTGTTTGAGTTATCACCGCTCATGAAGAATGAGTCTGAGCTTCTTGTTTCAAACTCGAAGTAACAAGTGTTGTAAGCCTGCTTTTCCTGTCCGCATACCTGAGCGTGAGCATAAACGTTTGACTCACCGTCAGAAGCAACGCAAACAAGTCCAGATGAACCGCTTACTGTTGCAAGGACCGGCATATAAGCCTGCTGAGTGGTTCTTGGAGCTGTTATTGGAACGGCTGTATAATCTCTGCCGAATACCTGCTGATTATAGTCAGCGTACTCGGTCTTGCCGTTGTTGTAGTTTATTACAGCACCGCTTCCGTCAGGAACTATCATATAGCCTGTCGCAGTTGAATCAGCAGCGCCGAAGTTAGGGCAGAACTCGATCTTTGTAAGCACCTTTCCGTCTACCTGAGAAGTGTTTTTCTCCTCGATCTCATCTGAATCGCAGTAAACATAAAGGTTATCGTCCTCAAGAACGTAATGTATCTTGAGCTTTACGCCATCAGAAACGTAGTTATATGTAGCAACAACGCCGTCTGAATTTTTCTGCCATTTTACCTTTGCCTTGTTGGAGTAAACCGGAGCAGGGGACTCTGTTCTCTTTTCCTGTCTAAGGTCACCGACTCTGATAGCGGCACTTGCAGCGATCTGCTTTCTCTGGGCATTTTTCATTGCTGTGCCCTTAACTGTGTCGATAATTGTCTGGTCAGCCTGAACATTTATAGGCGAAGTCCACCAATACTTACCTGAAGCCTTTACATAAAGACAAAGTCTTTCGTTTTCTTCGTCAAGATAAAGAGCTATCTTGTCGTTCTCTGTTATCTTTTCGCACATTGCAAGAGCTTCTTCGTCAGTTATAGGCTGAACCTCGTCGTCCTTGCTTGCTGTAGTAGTTGTTTTCTCATCGGCTGCTGAGTCTTCAGCAGCTTTATCGCTGCTTTCATCGGCAGTAGCTGCTGCGTCGGAAGCGTCAGCTGAGCTTGTATCATCAGCCGCTGAATCGACACTGCTGTCAGTATCCTTTACTGCGGCGCTTGAATCAGCCTGGCTTGAACTCTCGTCAGTGGAAGAAACCACCATTGACCCCAGAGGCATCAGCATTGTAAGGCAGATAGCAAAGACAACTGCTTTCTTGTAACTTTTGTTATGCATTTATTATTTACACCACCGTTTCTGTTTTAGCCTCTGATCCTGTACATGATCTCAGTATAAACTGAGTAACCGAATACATATACCTGCTGGAACAATGAAAGGAGAAGTATCGCAAGGAACAATATAAGAAGCATTGCGATGATCGTACCAATAATTGAAGCAAGTGTTTTTCCGAATGAATACTGGTGAACGGCTCTCATTGCCTGCACCATAAGGATAACAGACCAGCCGATGCCAAGATACTGGATTGCTGTGATCCAGATCGACTCGTCCTGTACCAGAACGTTTGAGAAGATCACTGCGATAAATGTGCAAACGATGTAAGGAACAAGAGAATATGCAGAATAGATGCAGATCTTTTTAAGTGTACCTTCACCGTCGAGAAGTGTGCATATTGCCCAGTTGCCGAGTACCCAAGTGAAGAAGTAAACTACAGACTGAACGATAAGCGGAACAACGTTGAATACTTTAACGTAGCTGTCATTGAACTGGAAGCCTGTGAGCTGTCTGTCAACGACCATTGCAATAAAGAGGAAGAGAACTATGAGCATCGATATTTTCATTGAGCCTTGTTTCTTCCATCTCAGGTCCTCAAAGCCCTCAACAGGGTGGAAAACACAATGCTTGAGCCAACCTACCGGAGTAAATTCATACATATCAGTTTCCCTCCTTCTTTTTGCGCTTGATGAGCTTTATGCCCTTTTTCTTAAGAACTGCTTTTACAATGAGAAGGGCGATCAAAACGATAATAACTATCATTATCACTGTGAAGTTATCTCTAAGCCATTCTTCTCTTGCATACTTGAACGCCTTATCGTAGTCGTCCTGATCGTAAGCTGTTTTGAAGTAATCCAGAGCCTTCATATACTCGCCGTCGTTAAGGCAAGCCTTACCAAGTCCGACATAAGCCATTGCATAGCCGCCGTCTCTCTTTATAACTTCTTCCCAGTCAGCTCTTGCGTCTGAGTATCTACCCTCGTCATAGAGGAGAACTGCTCTGTGAACGACATTACCGAAAGTTGTTTCAGTATAAACTGTGATATCGTTCTTTGTTCCGTCAAGGATATAGACCTCGTTGCCTCTTGCCTCGATAGCGTTTGGTCCAAGGAAGCTTCCTGCCTGATCGGAGGTGGAGTTCTTTGTACCAAAGATGCAAAGAAGATTACAGAGCTTATCATACTGGAACACTCTGCCGTTTTCATAGTCAAGAACATTTATTGTTCCGTTGTCAGAAACGCAGATATCTGTAAGTCTGCACTTATAAGTTTTATTTGTTGTTGAATCGTACTCAGATGAAACGTCACCGAATGAATACTCATCACCGACTGCGTTGTCCCAGATGTTATAGCCTGCTGGGTTAAGCTTCTTAACAGCGTCGGTCGTAGTATTTGCAGCCTCAGTAACAGTGTAGATAAATCCGTCTGCGTCGATATCGAAGTTTGCATACTCGACAGGAACGTTTCTTGTCATTGCTGAGATCTGCTCGTTTGAAGCGATCTTTCTCCACAGCTTCTGAGCGATAACGGCAGCTGTTACCTCAACACGGTTAGCACCGTAGAAGCCCTGGAACTCACCGTCCTTATTGAACTGAACAGAACCTGTGTTTACTGACTTACAAACAACGTAGATATTCTCTGCCTTATCTGCAAGTATCTTTGAAGGGTTGAATGTTTCGGAATCATAAAGCTTTGTGTCAGGCTTTGTGTATTCCTGCACCAGAGTCATTTCTGTGCCTGACTCAACAGTACACTTAACAGCCCTTGAATTGTCTGTATCTGCGATGTAAACATAAAGCTTATCATCAAAGATGCTCTTTTTGACATATATGCCGTTAGGATTAAGGAAGGTCGATCTTCCATCCTCGCCTACAGATATTTCTGTAGAGCCTGTGAATCCGGTATAACAGCCTGTTACCTTAAGATCAGTATCAAGACGGAGTATTCTGTTGTTGCCTGAATCGCACACCCAGAAAGTATCGTTGTCCTGATCGTAAAAGAGGTCTTTTGCATCTGAGAGCTTTGCAGGAGCGTCATCGCTTATATAAAGCGGGTCGCTCGGATCTGAAAGCCTGTCAAGACCCATATCTGCACCTGTTACAGTCTTTTCTACACGGTAGGCACTCTGCGATGGGATCGCATCGTCCCAATAGTCGTAGTTGTAGGCTGTATAAGGCTCATCTGCGAAAGCAGTCACGGTCATGGTCAGCGCCAGACCTGCTGCAAGTGCCGCAGAGATCATTCGTTTTAGAGAGATTTTATTTCTCGACACTACTTATCACCTTTTTTCCTTTTCTATAATCTAAGTTCAAATTAATCCTTCATACCTGAGTTAGCCATTGTTTCCATGACGTTGCCCTGAGCTACAAGGAATACGATCAGTGGTGGTATCAGAAGTACAACTGCTGCGGCAAATGTAACGCCCTGACGAGCAAGACCTGCTGCTGTGATCTGCTGTACAACTGTAGGTAGTGTTTTGAGCTGCTCGGAGTAGATAAGTGCTCCGCCCTGAATGTTCCATGCTCCCTGGAAAGCGAAGATGATAAGTGTCATCAAAGCTGGCTTTGAGTTTGGAACGACGATCTGCCAACATATCCTGAACAGACCTGCGCCGTCCACCTTAGCCGCTTCCACCATGGAGTCGTGGATGGTTGTCATGCTCTGACGCATGAGGTAAAGACCCATTGATGTTGAAATGCTTGGGAGGATCAATGCCCAGTATGTATCGATCATATGGAGCTTAGCCATTACGAGGAACTGCATGATCCATGTTGCATTTGAGGAGAACAGGAGGGCAATAACGATGATCTGGTTAATGACCTTGTTTCCTGGGAATTTACACTTTGCAAGAACGAATGCTGCGCAGCAGCAAACGAAAAGGTTGCAGATACAAATTACTATTGTAATAAAGAAGCTGTTGAAGATATATCTTGACAGCGGTACCTGCCATGAGCTTGCGGCTACCTTGAACATATCTGAGAAGTTGTTGGTAGTCGGATTCAGTACATAAAGCTTTGGAGGGAACACGAACAGCTCCTCAACAGGCTTCATAGACTGGATAACTGAGTAATACAGCGGGAACACCATGAATGCACCAAGGAGACAGAGGAATACGAAAATAACTATATCTCCGCCAAGAGAACCATTGACTCTCGCCTTTTTCTCTTTGACCTTCAGCTTTTCAATAGACTGCTGCTTTTTTCTTTTTCTAGCCATTTTATATACTCCCCTCCTTTAGTCAAGATACTTGCCTAAGAGCCAGTTGATACCCTTATTGGCAAGGAGCATTGCAGCGAACAATACGAAACATATTGCTGACGCATAACCCATTTCGTAACGAATGTTACCATAGTCTGTTGCGTGGTTCATGATCGTGTGAGCTGCATAGTCTGTTGAAGGCAGACCTACGAGGTTCTGACCAACAACACCGACTGTGAATGATGCTGAGATCTGGATAACAGCAGCGAACAGAAGCTGTGGTCCCATTGAAGGGATAGTGATGTAGAAAAGCTCCTGCCATCTGTTCTTGATACCCTCGATAGCACCTGCTTCGTACATTGACTTATCAATGTTCTGGAAGCCTGCACGGATAGCAAGGAAGCCTGCACCCATTGACATCCAAAGCTGAACGATGATAACAACTGTAAGGATATAGTTTGTATCTGTGAGCCACTGTGCAGGTTCGTTCAGGATACCCAGATCGATAAGCACAGCGTTCAGGTAACCGTAGGAGTCACCTGACAGGATAAGCTGCCAGGTAACATATACGGAAGTTGTCATAGAAGGTGCATAGAACACGAATGTGAAGAAGGTTTTGAGGAATGCGTTCATCTCGTTTATCAGCCAGGCAATGATAAAGCTGAGGATATAAGAGAACGGTCCTGTGAATATCGCAAAGATAAGAGTGTTTCTTACTGCGATAAGGAATACGTCGTCGTTAAGGAACAGCGTATAGAAGTTTGAAAGTCCTACGAACTTACGAGTTTCGATCATGTTAAAGTTTGTAAAGCCCATTGGCAGCGACATTACGACAGGCACTACCGTGAAGATAATGAACAAAGACATGAAAGGCAGGAGCATTGCATAGCAAGCCTTGTTGGTTTTCATCATGTGCCATGTGTACTTCCACTTGCCCTGTTTTATCATAGGCGCTTCAGGATTGGTTTTGGCCATTAGTTACTCCCCTTTCATTAATTGTCGTACAGACCAAGATCTTCAAGCTTACGAGTGATCTCGTCATTGATATCCTTATTGTACCAGAACAGTGTATCACGAGCGTTGTCGTAGTCATTAACTACAGCTCTGAATGCGTTCATAACGTTTCTTGTTACACCGTAAGATGCAGGAATGATCGGGATCTCTACCTGTGAATTAAGCTGGTCAAGAAGAAGATTTACTTCTGAAGTTGTCCAAGACAACTGCTGAAGAGCTTCTTCGTTAGCTGTTGCATATCTACCCATTGTACCAAGGATAGACTCGATGTTGTTACCGTACTTGACCTGAGCGTCAGTTGAGGTGAACCACTTGATGAAGTCCCAAGCGCCCTCCTGATCTGCTGCCTTTGTGAAGATAATAGCACCTGAACCGTTGGAGTTTGCTGCGTGGTTGATAGTTCCGTCTTCCTGAACAGTACCAGGAACTGGCTGGAATCCCCAGCAGCCCTTGATCTCAGGAGCGGCTACAGAAAGCTGGTTATAGAATGTGTAGTTCTGGATAACTACTGGCATATCACCTGTTCTGAAACGTGTGAATGCGTCATATGTCTGCTGGAAGCTGTATGTTGTATAGAACTTTGTCCAAGTATCGAAAGCGTTTACGGCTTCCTGAGTATCGAATGTTGTCTTTGTCTGCTCTTCGTTGTAGTAGTTAAGACCCTGCTGGAGAAGGAGCATAGCGAATGTGTTACCAGGCTCTGTGATAGCAGATACCTGAGTTGTTCCGCCTGTGCTTGTCATTACAGGGAGGATAAGACCAACTTCAAGGTAGTTTCTCTGAAGTGTTGGCAGACAGTTAAGAAGTCCGTCCCAAGTGTTAAGATCTGTTGCTGGGTCGATACCGTACTCGCTGAGGATATCAGAACGATAGAACAGCATTGGGAAGGTCTGGTCACATGGAAGACCGTATGTACCGCCGTTGTACTGATAAAGAACAGTAGCGTCGTCTGCAAAACGTGACTTTACCTCGTCAAAGTCGCTGAATGTAGTGAGATCTGTAAGAACGCCACGGGCTGCAAGCTGGATAGGGAAGTCGCCGCCCATGAAGAGAGCGAGGTCAGGACCCTTGCCTGCAAATGTAGCCTCAACGATACCACCCTGAACGAGCTTAAGATTGATCTTTGTTTTAGCTGTTGGATTGTATTCACTTGAAATGAGCTGCTGGAGAGCCTCAGCGTTATCACGACCGAGCATTACCCAGCACTCCATAGCGCTTTCGTCCTCATCGGACAGTGCGTTGTAGTCCTCGAAGAATGAACCGATAAAGCCCTTGAAGCCGAAGCCAAGTGAGCCAAAGAATGACTTGTCACATGAAGTGAAATCCTGATCGGAAGTAGCTACCTCGATCATATCGACCTCAAGAGGCTGCTCACGATACTGGTTTACGAAAGAAGAAACCGATGTGATGTTATCCTTGATCTGTGACATCATCTCAGGGATAAGGTCAGGCTTCTTTATACACTTATCAAGAACGATAGCCATTTTCTCAAGAGTTTCAGCCTCAGTTCCGCCTGAACCTGAAAGCTTCTCGATCTCAGCCTTCTTATCTCTCAATGTCTTAGCATATTCCTTGAAATCAGGAACGATAGAAGGGATGGCTGTGTCGATCATGTAGTTGTTGTATTCATCAGGATCAGGACCTGTGATCTGTCTGATCTGTCTATAGTAGCTGTTTATGTTATAAACAAGCTCGTCCAGATTGCCCATGATCTCACCGATCTCACCAGGAACTGCTTCCAGAGAAATAGTGTTTGTGCCTGCCTGGAGGTAGAAATAAAGATCGTCGCCATTTTCAGACTTTGGCGTTGTGATGCTCCAGTCTGTATCGTAGTAGAACTTTATCTGATTAGCTTCAAGGCAAGGTACTTCACCATTGACATAAAGACGTCTGTTGGAGTACATACCTCTCATCTGATCCTGTCTGCCTCTTATACCTATCTTATAGTAGCCAGCCTTGTCAACATTGAACTCCCATGTTACTGTCTGAGTTGACTGCGTCCAGCTTCCTGAACCGATAGTATTATATCTTGTTTTAGTAGGGCTTGAGCCGTTTGCGCTCGATGTGAGATAAGAGCTCTTATCTGCTGTAGGATAAAGAGTTCTTGATGACTTGTAGGCAGCAGTTTCACCCTCAAGAGTGATCTTCTGTCCCTGAGCCTGTGTCAGATCGCTGTCTGATGGTGCTGTGTAAGCAGCAGGTGCTTCATACTGATAGAAAGTAAAGCTCTTGACAGCAAACTCAGCCTTTTCAGATTCAAATGTTATCGTATGTTCGCCTGCCTCCATATAGAACTCCAGCGGCTCGTTAAACAGTCCGTCGATGTCCTCCAGAGGAGTTTCCTGCCAGCATGGAGTCGATATCTGTCCAGGACGGATATCGTTCTGTCTTGAATCCTGTTTGATCTCAGATTCGTTGATCCATCTCTTGCTCAGCGTGATTCTTGACGCTGTTGCATATGGGCTTTCGCCGTCGATAAGCAACGAAAACTCAACGTCGTTTGTGTTGCTTTCAAGTGCCTCATATATCATCTTGATATTGTAGACGCCTGTTTCAGGAATGTTCACCGTCCAAGAAACTGAACCCTCCTGATTTGCCCACTGCATAACATCATTCTCTCCATCTACTGTAGTTACAGTGATCTGAGCGTCTGTTACTGAAGCAGGATCGTAATCCTTTCCCAAGACCTCGACTGTCTTATCAGGTCTTGCAGCGTCGGTATACTTCTTTACATAGTTAGTATAAGAAGTCTGACGGATCGAATCGGTACCCGTCGTGGCAGCGGAGCTTCCGTCGCCTGTTGCAGAATCATCAGCAGTTGCCTGCGTGCCTAGAGTGCTGTCGTCCGCCGCTTCACTGTCTGCAAATGCTGGAACCGATGCGCTTGCACACAGAGCAAGTGCCAATGCGGAAGCAATAACACGCCTAAACATTGTGTCTTTCACTATGAATCCACCTTTCTAAATAAATTGCTTTTGGTTTTGCGAGAATCAAGCCTACTTAATTACATTCTAATATAAATAGTATAGAACCTCTTCATTATGTGATCCCCCACGGGAAATAAAGAAAATAAAGCTTACGTCCCCCCCGATCTGAACAGCACAAGCTTTTCGCCGTTCTCATCAAGTTCGACCTTGACCTTATCGCCGCCTTTTATCTCAAGAGCGTCCATAAAGTCCTTCGGGAGCTGCAGCCGACCAGATCTGTCGAGGACGATAAGCTCTTCATGAGCCTGTCTCTTATACACATCTCCGAGC